>Ga0180438_10000604_pt1 | contig 67743 bp, 61 predicted proteins | sample SS_ome_12_FD_132455 | JGI IMG/M metagenome (GOLD analysis project Ga0180438, IMG submission 132455) | Hypersaline lake sediment archaeal communities from the Salton Sea, California, USA - SS_3_D_2 metaG | ecosystem: Environmental > Aquatic > Non-marine Saline and Alkaline > Hypersaline >...
CGTTGGCGCCGATCACTTTGCCGGAGGCTCTCGTGCCGGCGATGGTAAAACTGGTGGCGACTCCCGCGACGGCCGCGGTCTTGAGAACATCTCGACGCGTGTAGCGACTCATCGTCAACTCCTTCTGTGGGTGTGGGTGGGACAAACGGGAGAGCGGCGCGGCGAGATTCCTCTCCGCCGCAAGCCGATTACGGGTGGGTGGCGCTGGCTGGGAGCAAGCGGACGCATAACTGCCTACAGCGCCGAAAACGATTTTAGTTGTCCGTCGACCGGGGAGCCCCTCGTTGCGCCCTTCGACATCAAGCGGGCGGGAACTCTCAGGCCGCGACTGTCATTGTACTTGTCATACAAGACTTGTCAACCATGCTGTCCCGGGTTCTCGTGCGTTTCGTGTCCGAGCCGCGCCCGTCAGGAAGCGGCCCTTGCAGGTTCGAACTGGGCGCCGCCACTCCCTCACGGTCGTTGCTCCGAGACGTGTCGCGATTCGTATCCCGCGGGGGGCGGTTTAGTGTCCGCGGGCCAATGTGTGTTCTCCGGAACCCACGCCCGAAATGCGAATGTACGCGCCGGCGGCGCCGGATGGGGGAAATCGCCGACCGCCGCTGGCCGCCGGATTCGCACGCCGCCCCGTTGCGGGCCGCGGACTTGTGTGATAGCCTAAAACCATGACCACGACAACAACCCATCCCATTTCCCGGTCCCCGGTTCGCAACCCCGACCCCGCTGCCTCCGTCGGGCAGATGCGGCGGGTGAACCTCGTCAACGACGCCGTCGAGCGCCTGGAGCAGGAAATCCTGCAAAAGCGGTTGGCCCCCGGCGACGACCTGCCGACCGAGCACCAGCTTTCGCAAACGCTCGGCGTTTCGCGCACCGTGGTCCGCGAGGCGATGCGCGTGTTGATCGCCCGCGGACTCATCGAGACCTCGCAGGGCCGCCCGGCGCGGGTCAAGGCGGCCGACCCGGTGCACGTGGTCCACACGCTGGGCACGTTCTTGCAGCGGGGGGACCACTCGCTGCTCAGCCTCATCGAGGTCCGCCAGCCGCTGGAAAGCGAGATCGCCGCCCTGGCCGCCGAGCGGGCCACGCCCGAAGACATCGCCGACCTGGTGGCCGCCAACGAACGCCTGGCGGCCGCGGCCACCATTGAAAAAGCCGTAACGGCGGACATCGAGTTTCACGACTGCCTGGCCAAGGCGACCGGCAACCCGGTGTTCGGCATTTTGCTCGGCGCGCTTTCCGACCTGATGCGGCAGTCGCGGCGGACGACCCTGGCCCGGACCGGCAAGGAGGTCGCGTGCGCGGGGCACCGGGCGGTGCTCGACGGCGTCCGCCGGCTCGATTCCGAGGCGGCCCGGCAAGCGATGCTTCAGCACCTGATCGACGCCGAACAGGACCTCCGCGACGCATAATCATGGCCGAACTGATCGATCTGACGCATCCGCTGAACATCAAGGGGCGGGACGGATCGCCGATTCGGGCGGTGGGGATCGTCGAGTGACGGAATTCTCCTGAAATCCGAAATTCGAATCTCGAAATCCGAAACAAGTTCGAAGCACGAATGGCGGAAATTCGAAACCGTCATCCCAGCGCGGAAGCGGATGGGGACGTTTCGAACATTCGAATTTCGGATTGGTGATTTGTTTCGGATGTCGATATTTGCGCTTCGGATTTCGTCGCGTTTACCGCGCGCTGGAGGTGAAGGCTTGGCATGGACTTAACGCTCGGCATTGCCTTGGTCATTTGCGGCGGGGCGCTCGAGGGGTTGTTCTCGCTGCCCGTGACCCGCACGCCCAAGTGGCAGTGGGAAGTCCCGTGAACGGGACTGCCCCACCCGTGTTCGCGCGCCGCGGTGGCCGGTCAGGCGTCCGCGGTATTCCCGCTTTGCAGTGCAGAGTATAGTTGGGGAAAGGGAGGAACCGCGCCGACCACATCCCACGGCGATCGTTCGCCGTACCACCGAAGCGTTGCCATTCCTCTGCCGGAGCGACACATGATCAAGGCGGAAATCATTTCCATCGGGGGCCATCAGGCCGTCAAGCTTCCGGACGAGTACCGATTCCCTGACGCGGAGGTTTCGATCCGCAGGGAAGGCCGGGCGGTGATTTTGGAGGCGGCGCCCGCCACCACCTGGCCGGCCGGCTTCTTTGAGGCGATCCGCATCGACGACCCCGCGCTCGCCCGACCGCCGCAAGGCCAAACACCCGACGTTCCCTCAGCCGATGCGTGGCGAGGATCATGCAGTTCCTCTTAGACACCAGCGCTTGCATTGTGGCGATGCGAAACCATCCGGACGTCGTGAAGCGGATGTCCGCGGCGACGCCCGGCGACTGCGCCATCTCGACCATCACGAGCTACGAGCTTCACACGGGCATCGCCAAATGCGCGGCGCCAAGCAAGGAGCGCGCCAAGGTCGATTTGCTCCTAAAGACCGTGATCGAACTTCCGTGCGACGCGCGTGCGGCTCGGGAAGCGGGCCGAATACGCTCGCTGCGTGAACGCTACGGGCAGATGATCGGTTCCTACGACGTGCTCCTCGCGGCGCAGGCTGTTGCCGCCGGCCTGACGTTGGTTACCGACAATACCGCTGAATTTCCAGGGGTGGCGGGTCTGGCGGTTGAAAATTGGCAAGATGGGTAATGTCATGCCCCGCCGCGTCGCCATCATGCTCGATTTGAACTGGTCCTTCAAACGGCACTCCGCCATCTATGCCGGGGCGCAGCGGTACGCCCAGGAGCAAGGCTGGCATTCGATCATCGACGAGTTCGCCGACGACACGCTTCCGGCGCGGCCGGCGCGCAAGGTTCCCTATGACGGCGTCATCGCGCGGGCGAACAAGAAATTGGTCCGGCGGGCCAGGCGGCTGAACGTCCCCGTCGTGAATGTCTGGCTCAGTTCGCCGGCGTGGAAATCCGCACCGGGGGTGTTCGCCGATTTCGCCGCCATCGGGCGACTGCGGGCGGAGCACCTGTTATCGCGCGGCCTGCATCGCTTTGCGGCGTTGATCTCGGAGGACGAGCGCGCCCAAGCGTTGGAACTCGGGGGATTCACGGAGACGTTGGCGGAGGAAGGCTATCCGTGCATTACCGGCAAGGTGCCGCTGGATCCCTGCGAATCGCTTCAGGCCTGGCGGGAGACGGAACGGGCGATCACCGCCTGGATGAACGATTGGCAAACGCCGATGGGCGTCTACGTCGGGGCCGAAATCATCGGGCGGATGGTGGCGCAGATTTGCCACAACCGCGGCTGGCGGGTTCCGGAAGACGTGGCGATCATCGCGGGTTGGAATGAAGAGACCTTCTGTGAGCACGTGCGGCCGACGCTCACCAGCGTGGAGGTGGGGTACGATCGGATCGGCTACGAGGCGGCCCGGCTGCTGGGCCGGTTGATGGGCGAAGCAAAAAAGGGGTCCGGTTCCGGCGAAAGAATCCTGACCCCCGTTTCGCCCGAACACGTCTTGCTGCCGCCGCAAGGGATGATCGTGCGCGAATCGACCGACTTCTTCGCCGTGGACGACCCGGTGATGGCGGCGGCGCTGGAGTTCATCGCCGCCAACGCCCACCGCAGAATCGGCCAGGACGACGTGGCCCACGCGGCAATGATGGAAACCCGCACCCTCCAGCGTCACTTCCGCAAGTTCATCGGCCGGCCGATCGTCGCGGAGGTTCGCCGGGTACGGCTGGAGCGGGCCAAGCGGGAACTGGCGCAGAGCCAACGCAAGATCGCCGAGATTTCCCGCGACGTCGGTTTTGGCCCGCCGATGCGGATGTACGAGGTGTTCGTCCGCGAACTGGGCGTCACCCCGACGGCGTACCGCAAACAGCGGCAGTTGGGGAAGAACGATTGAGGCCTCGCGGCGCATGGGGGAACGGGGCGCTCACCGCGGCCCCGTCAGTTCAATCTGGAACAGCTTCGGCCAGTTCTTGCCCGTGACGTAGAGCTTCTTCGTCTGCGGGTCGTACGCGATGCCGTTGAGCACGCCGGTTCCGCCGAAGAGGGTTTCGCGGCGGGAGAGCAGGCCGCGGCAATCGACGCGGCCGGTGACGTTCCCCGTGTCGGGGTCGATCCGCACCAGGTAGTCCTGCGTGTAGACGTTGGCCCAGATTTCTCCGTCGATGTATTCGAGTTCGTTCAGGCTCCGCATCGGCCGGCCGGCGACCGTGACGCGGAGCCGCCGCTTGACGGCAAAGGCGCCGGGATCGCGGAAGGTGATCTCATCGCCGCCGTCGCTCATGATGAGGTCTTCGCCATTGTGCGTAAGCCCCCAGCCTTCGCCTTCATACCGCATTTGCCTGGTTTGCTTGAGCGATTCGCGGTCGTAGACCAGGCAGACGCCTTCTTTCCATGTGAGTTGATAAATGCGGTCGCCGAAAACCGCGAGGCCCTCGCCGAAGAGCCGCCGGTCGAGCGGGACGACCTGTTGGACCTTGCCCGTGGCGAGATCGATGGTCCGCAGGCTCGACTCGCCGTACTTGCCGGTGCTTTCGAAGAGCGTCCCGCGGTGGATCGTCAGCCCCTGGCAGTAGGCGGTCCGTTGATGCGGCAGCGTCTTGACGACCCGGCAACCGTAGAGCGGGACCTTTTGGGAGGATTGCCGCGAGGGCCAGAACCGCCACGCCACGCCGCCGGCGCCGAGCAAGGCGACCAGCGCCAGCGCGATGAAGATGCGGGCCGGACGAAACCGCGACCGCGTGGGCGGCCGCTCCTGGGCGTCGGAGCGATCCGCCGCAGGGCCGGTAGGGCGTTTCTTGCCGCGCGGGAATCGCGTTTGGCGCTGCGTTGCCAACATGCCGGTTCCGTCGAGCCGAAGGGGTTCTCGTAACCACCGCATTGTACGCATCGCGGCGGCGTGGGCGTATAGGCATTTGCCGCGCCGGCGCCAGCAAAGCTCTCTTGCCCCGGCCGCCGCGTTTGCCTTACAAGCCTCCGCATGAGCACGTTGCAACAATACGTGGTGGGGCAGACGCTGCGCGCGTTTTTGATAGCGGTGGTGGCGGCGACGATGCTGATGACGCTGGCCGGCGCCGCCCAGGAAGGAGTTCGCAAGGGGCTGCCGCTGGAACTGATCGTGACCGTAACCCCGTTTGTGCTGCCCGAAATGCTCCGCTACACCATTCCCGGCTGCCTGCTGTTCGCGGTGTGCGCGGTATTCGGGCGGATCGCGGCCAACAACGAGTTGACGGCGCTGAAGGCGGCGGGAATCGCCCCCTGGGCGGTGGTGTGGCCGGTGCTGGCCCTTGCCTTTTTGCTGAGCCTGGCAGCCTACAGCATGTACGACCTGTGCGCGACGTGGGGCCGGCCGCATTTGCGGCGGACGGTCATCGCCGCGGTGGACCGCATCGCCTACGGCGTGCTCAAGGCGGAGAAATCGTTCGCGTCGGGCGGGCTGTCGATCAACGTGAAATCGGTCGAAAATCGCACGCTCATCAAGCCGATGATCGTGGTCACCCCCAACGAGGACGAGCCGTCGATTTCCCTCCGCTGCGAGGAAGCCCGGCTGGAAAGCGACGCCGACGCGGGGCTGATCCGCATCTATTGCCGCGACGGGGAAATCGAGGCGCCGGGCAAGGGGCGGATCGTGTTCAAGGACGCCTTCGAACAATCCGCCCCGTTCAGCCAACCGCTGACGGCCGACCCCAATCGGCTCTCCCCCGCCAACCTCAGCCTGGCCCAAATCGACGAGCAAATCACCCGCGAACGGCTGTGGCTGGCCGGGCGGATCGAACCGGACGTCCAGCGAACGCCCCATCGCGTGCAGGACCGGCACAAGCGGCTGTTGCGGCTGAAGGCCGAACCGGAACGGCGCCGCGCCAACGGGTTTAGCTGCCTCGCCTTCGCCCTGATCGGAACGGGCGTGGCCCTGACGCTCAAGGCCCGCGACAACGTCACCGTCTTCTTCGTGTGCTTCCTGCCGATCCTGCTGGTTTACTACCCGTGCCTGGTGATGGGCGAATACCTGGCGCTGGGAGGGATGGCCCCGCCGCTGATCGTGTGGCTGCCGAACGTGCTCCTGGGCGTGGCGGGCATTTACGTGTTGGGAAGGGTGGAGCAGAGGTAGAGGGGATCGATGAATGCTGAATGATGAATGATGAATACTGAATACTGAGTACGCAGTGACTATTTTGCGATATCGAGAACAACGCATCGCGTAGTCCCTATTCCCTAGTCCCTACTTATTGCTTCCACTGCCATGGACGGCCGGGACGCCCTTTTGGGCGACGATGCTATTTGCAGCGAGCGGCGCTTCGAGCGGATCGCGTATGCGCTGATCGTGGCGCTGACGCTGTTTCGTATTTTGTACGCCGCGATCGCGCCGCTCGATTTGATTCACGACGAAGCCTATTACTGGGATTGGTCGCGGCGGCTGGATTGGGGGTACTACAGCAAGCCGCCGCTCATCGCGTGGATCATCGCGGCTTCGACGCGGCTCTTCGGCTCCTCCACGTTTACCGTGCGGCTGCCGGCCGCCGTGCTTTCCGGCGCGGCGCTGGCGGGGATGTACGCGCTGGGCAGCCGGATGTACGGCCGCCGGGCGGGGCTGATCGCCGTCGCTCTCTCCGCGGCGGCGCCGGGGGCGGTCGCCGTGGGGCTGATCATGACGATCGACGCCCCGCTGCTGTGTTTCTGGACGTGGTCGCTTTACTTCCTGTGGAGGATGATCGAACCAGGTCCCCTCTCTACTGGGGGGAAGGGAGTTTTTCCGGCCGCCGGCCCATGGATTTCTCTCGCCGGCGCCGTCGGCTGCACGGGCCTGGCGGTTCTCAGCAAGCAAACGGCATTGGCCCTGATCCCGCTGTTCGGAACGTTCTTGTTGCTCTCGCCGCAGCGTCGGCGGCTTCTCATCGGGCTTCGCTTCGGGACGTGGGTCGCCGGTTCCCTGTTGTTCCTTGCGCCGGTGGTGATCTGGAACCTCCGACACGACTGGATCACGCTGGCCCACACGCGGCATCATTTCGCACAGGAATCGCTCACCGTGCTCGGCCGGCTTGCGCGGTTCGGCGAGTATCTGTTGGGGCAGGGCGGGGTGGTCTCGCCGCTGACGGCCGTGCTGCTCGCGATCCTGATGCCCGTCGCGCTGTGGCGGCTGCGGCGGCTGGAGGACCGCGAACGCTTCCTCGTCATCTTCGGCCTGGGGCCGCTGGCGGGCGTGATGGCCCTGGCGCTGACCCGCCATGTCGAGCCCAACTGGCCGGCGCCGTTTTACGTGGCGGCCATTGCATTGTTGGCGGGATGGGCCCGGCGCGCCGTCGGCATCTCGCCCCGCGTCGATTGGCTCCGCTTTGCCGTGCGACCCGCCATCGTGGGCGGTTCGCTTTTGGCGGCGGCGACCTACGCGGCCCCCTTCGCGCTGGGTTGGTGGGGGCTGCACGGCAGCCCGTTCGATCCGACGTTTCGGATGCGGGGCTGGCGAGATGTCGGCAGAGAAACCGCCGCGCGGCTGTGCGGTGAATCGGTCCACTGGCTGGTCGTGCAGGACCGCGCGGCGACGGCGGAATTGGCGTTCTATCTGCCGGGCCAACCGCGGGTGGCGCTTTACAATCCCTCGGGCATCGTGGCGAGCCAGTACGATCTGTGGGCGATGACGGCGCCTGCGAACGCCTCGCCCAAGCCCACGATCGTGGTCACCCGGCACGGGGCCGCGCCTCCCACCGAATTGGCAGACGCCCTGGGCGGCCTCACGCCGTACGCCAACGTGGAACATCCCCTGGGCGGCAAGCGCCGGCTGGCGTTCACGCTATGGCGGACCGGCGGCGAACCCGCCCATCTCGCCCGAACCCACCAAGGCCCCAAAGCGCCATGCCCACGCTAGCGGCGGCTTATGCCGAGGGTCCGCAGGGACCACCGAGGGGTCGGCGAATGTCGGTCGGCGGGCAACTTCTCTTCAATCTTTTCCGCGAATCTTCCGATCTAACGCCGCTAGAAGAGCCGCACGAGGCGGCTCGCTTTTCTCGCGCGAGGATCGGTCCGATGAGTGTGCCCGCCCGCCGCCAGGCGTCCGCCGCGGACGATTTCCGGCCACCCGCTGCGCGTTTGGCGCTGACGGGTCACGCGACCGGCCTGGCGGTTCCGCGTCCCTCGTATCATCGTCCGCTGCTGACGTGGGCCCTGGTGGTTCCGGCGGCGCTGGTCTTTCTCGCGTCGGCGATCTTCGTCTGCACGGGCGTCGATCTTGCGGTCAGCGGCTGGTTTTTCGATGCGGCGGCCGGCGATTGGCCGTTCCGAAACCGCCCCCTCTGCCGCTGGCTGTACGATTACGGGCAAACACCAGGCATTATTTTGGGGGGATTGGCCCTGGGCGTGGCGGTGTTCGGCAATGTCACGCGCTGGCTGTACCCGCATCGCTACGCGGGGTTGTTCGTCACGCTGACGCTGATCGTCGGGCCCGGACTGATCGTCAATGGATTGATGAAACCGATGTGGGGACGCCCGCGGCCCAGCCAGTGCGAGGCCTTCGGCGGCGAACGGGCGTTCGTGCCGGTGGGCGGCGTGGGCGAATGGTCGCTTCGTCAAATGCACAAGTCGTTTCCCTGCGGGCACGCGTCGATCGGTTTCTTCCTGGCCACGCCGGCATTTTTGCTGTGGCGGCGGCGGCGCTACGGGTGGGCGGCCGCGCTCTTTACGGCCGGCGTCGCCTTCGGCCTGGCGATGGGCGTGGCCCGCATCGCCCAGGGGCGGCATTTCGCCAGCGACGTGCTGTGGTCGGCGGCGGTCGTCTATTTCACCGCGTTGGCCCTCTATCCGCTGCTCCGCTTCGATGAGATCGCCGCGGCCCGGCGCCAACGTAGGGCCGCGCCGCGCCGGGAACGCGGCCGGGCAATCAGCGGCGTTGCGGCCATTGTGCCGTTCAGCGCTCGCCGGCCCGAAGATCTCGATCTTCCTGCGAAGCCCGGCGCGGAAGCCGCGTGATGCACTGGCGCCGTCGTGTCAAGTCGAGCCGTATTTCAGTACGATGCACGTGAATCACGACGACTCGACGGGCACGACGTAAACATGAAACCTCTGGAAACCCTCCTCCGCTCCTTTGTCGAACTCCACCCCGAAGAGGCGACGCGGGCATTTGAAACGCTGGAGCTGGCGGACGCGGCCCGGCTCTTCCGCAACTTGCCGCTGCACGTGGTCTCGCAACTGCTCGACCGGCTCAGCCCGGAGATCGCCGTTCCACTGCTCGAGCAGCTCGACCCCGAGCGGATGGGGCGGCTGATCAGCGGGATGGCCCCGCGGGCCGCGGCCGCGGCGCTGCGGCGGCTGGCGCCGGCGACCCGCGACCAGGCGATCGCGCAGCTCAAGCCGGCGGTGGCCAAGCCGCTGAAGGACCTGTTCGAGTTCCCCGAGGACACCGCCGGCGGCATGATGACGCCGCACGTCGCGTCGTTTTCCATCGACCTGACGGCCCAGCAGGTGATCGCCAAGATCCGCCGCACCCCGGCCGAGACGCTGCATTATCTCTACGTGACCGACCGCGACGGCAAGCTGATCGGCGTTTTGAGCATGCGGGACCTGCTCTTGAAGCGGCCGCAGGACCCGATCGCCACCTCGGTCCGCTTCAAAGTCATCTCCGTGCCCGGCACGCAAAGCCGCGAGGAAGCGTTGACCGTGATGCGGGAGCACGGTTTCGTGGCGCTGCCCGTGACCGATTTCGAGGGCCGGCTCATCGGCGTCATCAAGCATGAGGACGCCATGATGGCCGGGCAGATGGAGGCCTTCGAGGACATGCAGGTGAGCGTGGGGGCGGGCGCCGACGAACGGGCTCTTTCCCCCGTGACCACCGTGGTCAAGAGCCGCTTTCCGTGGCTGGTCGTCAATTTGATTACCGCGTTTTTGGCGTCGTCGGTTATCGGGCTGTTTGAAGGGATGATCGCCCAGGTCGCGGCGCTGGCGGTGCTGCTGCCGATCGTGGCGGGGCAGGGGGGGAACACCGGATCGCAGTCGCTGGCCGTGGTGATGCGGGGACTGGCCCTGCGCGAAATCATCGCCGGCGCCAGGCGCAAGGTGGTCGTCAAGGAAGCCCTCGGCGGGCTGATCAACGGCGTCGCCATCGCGGCGATCACCGCAGGCTGCGTCTTTGCGTGGCGGGTCGTTTCGAACGACACCTGGCAGGCCAGTTACGGGATGGCGGCCGTCATCGGCCTGGCGATGGTCATCAACATGGTGGTGGCGGCGACGGCGGGGGCCATCATCCCGCTGATCCTCAAGGCCCTCGGCCGCGACCCCGCCCAAAGCGCCGCCATCTTTCTGACCACCGTCACCGACATCGTCGGCTTCGGGGCCTTCCTCGGACTGGCCGCCGGGTATATTGGGTTGATGGGAGCGTGAGAGAAGCACGAATATCGAAATCCGAAACGAATTCGAAGCACGAATGACGAGAACTCGAAACCGCGGCCCCAGCGAGGAGGCGTGTGGGGAGTCTTCGAACCTTTGAATTTGTTTAGAAATTAGAATTTAGGATTTTCCATGAAGGGTCCTTACCAACGCGTCAAGCACGATCTCCGCCGCACCTGGGAATGCCCCGTGTGCCACCATCGGCTGCGGACCGTGGGCAAGGTCACCTCGCAGCTCTGCAAATGCCAGGAGCAAAAACCTCCCGGCGAAATGCGGTGGATGCGGCTGGTGGAAGAGAACGAGCGGAAGGTGACCTGGCCCAAGGGTGACATGGCGATGATGGGATTTCGCAAGGAATGACGCCTGGTTGCGGCGCCGGCCGCGCTGAGAGATTCTGTGGTGATCGCGATGAAAAATTCGCGCGAACCCATTTGAGATTTCCGCGTCGATAGTGTCATGCGCCGACGGTTCGCGTTCCGCCAGACCGGGCGGGTTTTTCCGGTTGTGCGGGCAATAACGGGGCGCGGCAAGCGAAAGAAGGTTGATTGCTTGCCTGCCACCGAGCTGCGGCATACGATTGAGCCCCGGTGAGTACGAATGGAACGTCGGCTCGCTGGGAGGGAATAGCGTGGCGCCGAAACGGCGAATGGTTCTGCTAAGGAGCGCGGAACCGGCGATTCGGCCCGTGATTTCCCACCATGCACGTCACTTGGATATCTCACACGCGCAGTGTCGCGCGGGAGGCCCCTGAAATGCGTATTCACACCACCATCGAGACGATTGTCGCCGCCATCACGCGGGCCGCCATCGAAGCTCGCTCCGCGGTGGCCGTGCGCATCGGCGTGGACTCCCGCTATCTGGAAGGCCATCTCCCTGGCCAGACACTGCGCCGGCGCCTTGGCCAACCGCGAATGTGGCTATGCCAATCGCTACAACCGCAAGCCCAGAAACCGCTTGCGACATGTAGCGTGACCGCGGGCCACGGCGCAAGCGCCAACGCGGCCGCTGGCAATTCGGGCAATTTGTTGCCCGGAGGAAGAAAGTGGCGCCATTGGCCACTGTTTTTCCTCGGCCAGGGACCGAAGGTGTCACTCGCCTCGGCGATAACGGGATGACGCCGCGGCGGGCCGATTCGCTCCGCCAGGTAATCCCAGCCGAGACGAGAACGGCGAGAGAAAGGGCTCACATCTCTTTTCTCGGTCGTCGCTTCGCCTTGGCCGTCCGCCACGTTTGAGACAAAGAGCCCCGACCTCTTTTCTCAGCCGCCTGTTTGCACGGAATTGCGATATGTGAGAAATCCCATGACCCAGAACATCCTCAACAACGAACGGCATCTGACGCAGGCGACGGTCGCCGAGTTGGCTCGGGCTGCGCAGGCGGGCGATCGCGACGCGTTCGGTGAGCTGGTGGTGCGGTTCGAGCGGGCCGTCTTCGCCACGGCGCTGAGGCGTCTGCGCAACTACGCCGAGGCCGAGGAGCTGACGCAGGACGTCTTCCTCAAGGCCTTCGAAAAGCTTGGCCAACTCCGCGAGCCGGAAGCCTTCGCCGGCTGGCTCAAGTCGATCGCCGGCCGCATGGCGATCAACCGGGCCGTCCGCCGGCCGCCGGTGATCACCTGCGAGGCGAGCGCGCTGGAAGGCTTCGGCGCCGACACCGTCGCCCCGCTGGCCGCCGTCCTCAAGGCCGAGCAGGCGGGCGAGGTGCGGCAGGGCCTTATGAAGCTCAAGGCGCTCGACCGTCAGACGCTCGAAGCGTTCTACGTCCATGGCCAGAGCCTGGCCGAGATGGCCGCCCGGTTCCGGGCCCCGGTCGGCACCATCAAGCGCCGCCTGCACGTCGCCCGCAAGCGACTGGCCAAGCAGGTCGAAGATCCGCTGGCGGTGTAACGCCGCCCGCGACGAGAACCCGTTCGTTCCGGGCGCGGCCCGGAGGAATCGGGCGAGCCCCGGCTATTGCGGCATTGCGATAGCCGGGGCTTTTCTTGTTCACGACGAACCCCCCATGCTCGCTGGCCGAACGTTCTCACGACGGCCTGGCCGCCGAACGCCCCTTGGCCCGCTTCCCCGCGACATTCCGCGATGGTATCATTTGTGGTTCGCGCCTGTGGCGGAAATAGGCGCCGGAACGCTCCATCTCGGCTGCGCCGACAACCACCTGGGAGACATTTGTGGGAACCAAGAAATCGGGCAAGGGCCGCCGCAAGATCGGCCGCAAAAAGCGCCGCATGCGGGCGAAGATCCGGCATCGCAAGAAGTAGCCATTGGCAGCGCGTGATGGTCATCTGCGCTGCCGGCCGAACCCGTCCAGCGACGGGCTATTTCACAATTGCGGACGGCAGGTTCGGGCTGCTGGGGTTGACCGTCACTTCGTTGCGGGACCGGCAAACGACCAGGTCCATATCCTCCATCGGCACGGCCCCCAGCAGCGCCGATTCACCGATCACCAGCGCCCCGGTGAAACAGGTTCGATTGCGAAAGCGGATCTGAACCGGCCCGACATACGGCACATCGTGCGATCTCTCGTCCGCCGTGCGGACCTCCCGGCGTTCGATCTCCGGTAGCCCCAATTGCGTCTGCTCGTGTTGGGGGATGCATATCGTCATCGCTCCCGGGTCCACGAGCGCCGTCACCGACATTGGCGCCAATTCCCGTCGGGCTGGGTTCGACAATTCAACCTCCACATAGGTCACACCCATTTCGACTCCTCGAATTCGCGTCGCCAAAAGTCGTCCATCCGCAAACATCCGTCCGCCGTCTGCAATCTAAAATCTGCAATCTGAAATCTGCAATCTGAAATCTCTTCAGCAGTACCGCCCCTCCAGTTCCTTCAGTCGCGCGAGAATCGCCGCGTCGTCGGGGATCTCGCCCGCGGCGCGATCTTCCGCGAAGTGGCGCTCGAATTTGGCGACGTCCTCCGCCACGCCCAGCCTCGCGGCTTCGCTCAGGCGGTCGATGAACAGCACGCCGTCGAGATGGTCGGTCTCGTGCTGGATGATCCGGCCGAAGAACCCGCCCACCTCGCCGGAGAATTCTTCCCCTTTGAGATTGAACGCGGTGACGTGAACCTTGTCCGGCCGCCGCACGGGGGCGAACAGCTTCGGCAGGCTCAGGCAGCCCTCTTCCTGTTCGCTGGTTCCGGCAGGCCGGGTGATGACCGGATTGATGAAGACGTGCGACTCGGCCTCGCCGGGGTCGCTGGCCTGGTTCATCACGAACAGCCGCAAGGGCAGATCGACCTGCGTGGCCGCCAGCCCGACGCCCTCGTGCGTGAACATCAGTTCGAACATCTCTTCGACCATCGCGCGGAGGGTCTTATCGACGCGCCGCACCGGCTTCGCCTCGTAGCGCAAGGTAGGATGGGGGTAGTGGATGATGTTCAAGACGCTGATACGATCTCGGGTCGGGAGAACGCAGGGTAAGGTGGCTCAGGGAATCGTTCGCGCCGCGAAGTGCGTTTGACCGGGCGGGCGACGGGGCCTAACATCCTTTTGGAAAGCCGCCACCCATTCATTTCTAAGAGCATTCCCTGGTCTCGACCACCCCCGGAACAGCATAGCCACCTCGGTTGCCGTGGAAACGCGAGAATTCGTCCCGGAGGAAACGCTCGCCGGCCGCCGCATGTTGCCGGCCTGGCTGATGTCGCTGTGCCTGCACCTGGTGCTGACGCTGTTGATGATGGCCCTGGTACGGCCGGCCCCGGCGCCGCCGCCTGGCGAGAAATCGGCCGAGGGGGGCATCGCCCTGGTCGATCGCTCCGGCGAGACACCCCGGTACTTCGACGAAAGCAGCGACCTTGCCACAGCCCTAAAGGCGGCCGCCCCGCCCGCCGCCGCGCCGGCCGCAACGGCCACCCCGCTGCCCGCCGCCGACGCCCCGCCCGTGGACCTGTCCGGTGTGCTTCCCGCCCGCGGGCCCGTGGTCGGCCTCGGGGATGTCTCCGGCTCGCTTCCCAGCGTGGGAGAACTGACCGCGGGCGGCGGGCCGACCGGCCAAGGCAAGGTTCCCCGCGGGGCGGTCCGCACGCAGGTCTTCGGGCTTCAGGGAGAAGGAACGAAGTTCATCTACGTGTTCGACCGCAGCGGCAGCATGGGAGGATACGAGGGCCGGCCGCTGCGGGGGAGCAAGCGGGAATTGCTGGCGAGCCTGAACGACCTCGGCCCCACGCACCAGTTCCAAATCGTCTTTTACAACCAAGAGCCGGACGTATTCCAACCGGGTGGGCAAACGCCGTCGCTGATGTGGGGTGACGAGCGGAGCAAGGAACTGGCGCAGGATTTCGTGCGGCGGATCGCGGCGTCCGGCGGCACCCGGCACCTGCCGCCGCTGGCCCTGGCGCTGCGGATGGCCCCGGACGTCATCTTCTTTTTGACCGACGCCGACGAGCCGCGGATGACCGCCGCGGAGCTCGAGACCGTCCGCGAGCGGCTCAATCGCGGGACGACCATCCACACCATCGAGTTCGGCGCCGGCCCCGACCCCGGCAAAAACAACTTCATCCGCCAGCTCGCCCGCGAGAACGGCGGGAAGAGCATTTACGTAGACGTGCTGAGACTCAAGTAGGCTTTTTTGCCCAGCCGTCATAGGCGGCGCCGTTGGCGCGGGATTGGGCATTTCGAGCACGGCGACGCAGCATCTGCCGTCAGACGCCGCGGCCGGACGCCGATGAAACGGGAATGACCGCCCGAGGTAGGCGCGGGCGCCCGTTCCCTCGAATCCCCCTATCGGCCATGACGTTCCCGTCCCATCGTCTCGGCGTTTTTTTGGCAATGGTGATGGTTCTCGCCGCCGGCGACGCCGCCCTGGCCCAATTCTGGCCGAAGCCGAACCGCCACGACGACGGCTTCTGGCATTCGGTGGCGACCGACGCGAAGCGAATGAATGGCTGGCCCCGGCCGTTCGAGTACCCGGACCGGGTGTCGGTGCGGGCGCCGTTCGCGGCGATGGTGGACAACGCCTGGCAGGCCCGGGCGACGCTGGGCGATTACCATTTCGACGAGGAAACCCACGCGCTGAACCACGCGGGCCGGCTGAAGGTGATGTGGATCGTGACGCACACGCCGCCGGAGTATCGGCATGTGTATGTGCTGCAAGGGTTTACGGAGAAGCAGACCAACGCCCGGCTGATGGCGACCAACGAGGCGCTCGCCGGGATATTGCCGCCGCAGGCGATTCCGCAGGTTACGGTCACGGGCATCGAGCCGCCGACCCGCAGCGGGGCCTACATCGAGGCGGTCGATCGCAACGCGATTCGGGCAATCCCGCTGCCGATCCTGCCGGAGAGCGGCGGCGGAGGCGAAGGCGGCGAGTAGGCGAATGGCCAGGACCCGCGGGAATTCCGCTGTAAGAAACCACGCCAAATGCCGACAAGGATAGTGGGATAGTCTTTGCGCAGGGATGCTGCGCGGGCGCTAATCCCCGGAAAACCGCGTTTCTTTCCACCGGCACACGGAGGCGCCGCGTGAACCTGCCCAAGAGCAGCCTATGCCTGATCGGCGCCCGTCTGGTCGGCGCCGTCGTAATGGTGGTCGGGGGACTTGCCGCGGCGAGCGGACTGACCGGCTGCGCCGGCGGCGGCCAATTCTCGCCCTGGGGCACGACGGCCAACCGTCCCTCCGCCGAGCCAACGCCGAAACTGGCGAGCCGGCCACCGAAGGCCGCGGGGCCGGGCTCCACCATCGCCCTGGCCTCCGGCGAAAATCCGCTGGCCGGCGCCGGGCGGATGATCTCGGACGGATTGCAGAGGGTTTCCGACGATATCGGCGAGGCCCTGACCATCCAGTCGCCGACCACGCCGGCGCCCGATCCGACCCGTCTGGCGAGCAAGCCGGGCAAGTTGGGGCCAGAACTGTATGTGTCGGCGGCGCTGTTGGCGGCGTCGCAGGAGAATTACCCCGCGGCGGAGCAACAGCTCAAGAAGGCTCTGGCGATGCAGAAGGACGACCTTCCCGCCCTGTTGACGATGTCGCGGATTCTGCACCGGCAGGGGCGTCTGGCGGAGTCGGCCCATTACGCCGAACGCGCCGTCCAGGCCCATCCCGCCAGCGCGGTGGCCCATAACGATCTCGGTCTGAGCCTGGCCCGGCAAGGCAAATTCGACGCCGCCACGGTCGCCTTGCGGCGGGCGACGGAACTCGATCCCAAGAGCCATCGCTACGCGAACAACCTGGCGGCGGCGCTGGTCGACTCCCACCGGACCGACGAGGCCCACCGCCAACTCGCGCGGGTCCAGTCGTCGGACGTCGCCAACTATAACCTCGGCTATCTCCTTCACCAGGCCGGAAGAAACGACGAGGCGGCTGCGCGGCTGCGCCAGGCGCTGGCCGAAAATCCGCAGCTCGCCCAGGCCCGGCAGTTGCTCGACGCGCTTCCGCAGGCCCAGGTTACGGACCAAGGGCCACGGGTTACGAATCCAGGGCCGCGGGCTCGGGTCGTTTCCGTCACTCCGGCGCCGGCCGCATCGGTCGATCAGCCGGTCTACCGCGTCACGCGGCCGCAGGCCGCCCCGGTCCGGCCGATGATCGGCGAGCGGGTCGCAACGGCGCCGCCGCCGACCGAAGACCGTCGCGGGGACGCAGCGACCTCGGACGGTTTGCGGGAGGCCGGTCCGACGATTGAACAACCGCGGCTTTCCGACCCGCCGCCGGCCTACCGTCCCGGCTCGACGGGGGGCGGCGAGTTCTCGTACTACTGAGGGGCGCCGGAAGATCACGTTCCGACTTCACCTGCCCTCACCCTGCCCTCTCCCAGAGGGAGAGGGAATTGCAGAGAAAGCTATTTTCCGCTCGCCGGTGGCGGGGCGTCGCGCGTCCGGCCGGTTGTCGCGCCGCCGCCGCTGCGGTACGATTGGCCTGCGTCAAGTGAAAAAAACAGCACTTGGGGTCAAACCTCTCGCGACCACTCCGACAGAAGGGCTAACACGATGCGAGCGTTGATCTACGGCGGGTTGGCGGCGACGGCGGTGGCGATCGGCAGTGTCGCACTGAACCTTGGCGGCGGAGGCGGCTGCCCGGGCGGCGGTTGCCCCTTGAGCGGCTCACCCTGTGGCGGCGGCGCTTGTTTGTCGCGTGGACCGGCCGAAACCCCGGCCGCCGTGCCGCTCGCCAACGTCGCGGGCCAGCCGGGCGCGTTCGTCTCGGCGGAAGCTACAGAAGACCCGGCCGTCGTCCCGTTGCCCTCGGACAAGCTTGTCGCGGGCATCCCCGGCTCGGGCCCGCTGAAGATCGCGGAAATCAACGCGTGGCTGGCCGATCCGAACAACCACGTCGAACTGAAGGTGGAATTGCCGCTGGGTCTGGACGAAGGCCAGGACGACCTCGTCATTCCCGCCGATAACCCGCTGACCCGCGCCAAGATCGAGCTGGGCCGGCAGCTCTACTTCGACAAGCGGCTTTCCCACGACAACACCATCAGTTGCGCCTCCTGCCACGCCCCGAGCATGGGCTACGCCCAGCACACCAAGACGGGCGTAGGCATCCGCAACCAAAAGGGCGGCCGCAATTCGCCGACCGCCGCCAACCGCATTCTCAGCAAGGAGCAGTTCTGGGACGGCCGGGCGGCGAGCCTGGAAGCGCAGGCGGTCGGCCCGATCGCCAATCCGATTGAAATGGGGATGACCCACGACGCCTGCATTGCGCGCTTGCGCGAGATCGACGGGTACGTCGTGCAATTCGAAAAGGTCTTCGGCGGGGACGATCCGCTGAACATCGACCATGTCGGCAAGGCGCTGGCCGCCTTTGAGCGGGTAATCGTCAGCGGGCCGTCTCCCTACGACTACTACCACCAGCTCAAGGAATACACCGACATGGGCAAGGAAAACGTAGCGGCGTTGAAGGAGAGCGACCCCGCCGCCTACGCCCGCTTTCAGGAAGCGTTGGCCGGCGCGAAGGCCAAGCCGCTGAACGAATCGGCCAGGCGGGGTTACGCCCTGTACTTCAGCGATAAGACGCTCTGCGCGGAATGCCACGGCGGCCCGAATCTTACCGACGAGAAGTACCACAACCTCGGCGTCGGGATGGACGCGGAAAAGCCCGACCTGGGCCGCTACGAGGTGACGAAGAAGGAGAAAGACAAGGGCGCGTTCAAAACGCCGACGGTCCGCAACATCGCACAGACCGCCCCCTACATGCACGACGGCAGCGTCGCCACGCTCGAAGAGGTGATCGCCTGGTACGACCAAGGCGGCCACCCCAACGACCACCTCAGCGACCTGATCTTCGAACTGGGCCTGAGCGAGCAAGACGAGCAGGACCTGGTCGAGTTCATGAAGGCGTGCAGCGGCCGCTTCCCGAAGGTGGAAGAAGGCCGGTTGCCAGAATAGGCGGCGGCGCTTGGCGGCAGCGCAAAGCGATTTGCGTGAGTTGGGCGCCTGGGGCCTATGGCGGTCGCGCGCCGCCGAGCGTTCCCAAGGCCGTTATTTTCCTGCGTCCGGGTAGATTTGCTCGAAGGCCTCTTCATTCTGCCGCCGCAGGTTGTCCGCGAAGGAACGGAAGGCGGCGAGGTCGGCCTCGGCCTGTCGCACCCGCGCCTGGGCGTCTTCCAACGCGGCGGCCGCCTGCCCCGCGTCGGCCGCTTGTTGGGCCTTGGCCACGGCGGCCTGGGCCGCCGCGAGTTTCTCTTCGAGCGTGGGCGGGTTCGGTGAGAGATCGGCGATGTGCTCGCCGCTCTCGCGGTCGAACATCCGCACGGCCCCGGTCCAATCGCCGGCGATCACCCGCTTGCCGTCGTGCGTGACGCACACTTCCAGCGTTTCATCCTCAAACCCCGGATAGTCGCGAAGCGGATTGCCGTCCGGTTTGAAGCTGCGGACCTTGCGATCGCGGCCGCAGGTGGCCAGGCCCCCCTTGGAGTCGAACTCCACCGCCAGCACGCTGTTGTGGGCCCGAATGCTCTTGATTTCCTTGCCCTCGGCCAGGTCCCACAGCTTGACGGTCCCATCCTCGCTGGCGGTGGCCAGGACGTGGGAGTCGGCCCGCCACGAGAGGTCCGTCACGCCCCCTTTATGCCCGGACAGCGTAAGGAACTCGCGGGCGGTGTCGGCCTCCCACACGTGCACGCCGCCGCTGCGGTCGCTGGAAGCGAGATATCTTCCATCGGGGCTGAACTCGACAGCGTAGACCCAGTCGGTATGTTTCTTGATCGTGTGCTTCAGCTCGCCGGTTTGCAGCGAGTAGATGCGGACGAGTCTTTGCGGGCCGCCGAGTGCGATGAGCGAATGCGTGTTGTTTACATCGGCGGCGAGGACGGTGTCGAGTTCGTCGCCGACCTGCCCGACGCGACGGCCGGTCTTCACATCGTACACCGCCACGATCCCCAGCGACGCATGATGCCCGCCGCCGGCGATCAGCAGATCGCCGTTGCGGCTGAACCTGAGAATCTGCGGCACGCCTTCGATCAACGGCAGAACGCCGAGCAACTCCGCGGTCTCGGCGTGATACAGCACAATCTGCCGCTGCCCGGCGACCGCCACCAGCGGCGCCCAGGGGCTGGCGGCCAGGGCGGTGACGGCGGCGGCCCGCGGCGTCGGCGCCACGGGCTGCTTGACCAGGGCGCCGGGCTGCGGCATGGCCGGCTCGCCCTTGGGCTTGTTGCCCTCGCCGGCACCGGCCATCTCCAGGCCCGGGCCTTTTTGGACGGCGACCTTCGAGCCGGCATTCTCCAGGGCGCCGCCGGTAATCCAGTTTTTGATCAGCGCAATTTGGGCGTCCGGCAGCTTGTCGCCCGGCGGCATCTTCGGTTCGTCGAGATGGGCGATCAGCTCGTACAGCCGGCTGCTCTCGCCGTCGCCGGGATCGACCACCTCGCCGCCGGAGCTGCCTTCCATCAACCCCGCGTAGGTATCCACGGCCAGGCCGCTGCGCTTGCGGTCCTGGTTGTGGCAACTGAAGCACGCCTGGCGGAGGATCGGTTTGACGTGCTCGTCGTAGGTGAGTTTGGGCGGCGCCTCTTCCGCGAAAGCGGCGTGCGCAAAGACGATTGCGGCAAGCAGCGTGGTGGTTCTCATGGTTCGATTGGTGGATGTTGTTTGGACGCCCGCCATAGCCCCGACCAGTGGTCGGGGCGACGGCGGCGTTTAACCCCGCGAAACGCGACTAATGATTGAACAAAAACTCCCGCGAGTTCAGCACCGCCCAGAAAACATCTTCCAAACCCTGCTGCGGGTCGGGGGCTTCACCCACTTTGCCGAGCAAGTCGTTTCGCTCCGCGTCCGTCGGTTTGCGGGCCAGGGCGCGGATGTAAATCGTTTCGATCACCTGCTGCGGCGTCTGGCCTTCCTGCAAAGCCTTCGCCACCAGGCCCCCTTCGCGAATCTTGTTATGCACCGTCGCCCCGTTGACCAGGTGCAGGGCTTGCGAGAGCGTGGGGGACGTGCTGGCCTCGCAGGCGCACACCGTCGCCCGTTCGCTGCGGCCGAAGGTGGTGAGGAAGTACGTGCTCGTCTTACCGTCGGCGATTTGCACGGCCCGCGCCCCCAGCGGCAGCCCGCGGAACTTGTCCTTCGTCGCCGTCACCTGGCTGATGCTGTCGAGCAGCGACTCGGCGGGAATCCGCCGCACGCGGGCATGGGCGAAGTTGCTCTCATCGTGCTCGTTGCTCGCGTTCCGCTGAAAGGACCGCTGATAGGTTTGCGAGTTGCAGATGTCGCGGACGAGCCGTTTGAAGTCGTAGTCGTATTCGACCAGCCGCCGGCCGAGTTCCTCGAACAGCGCCGGGTTGCTCGGCGGGTTGCTCACGCGAATGTCGTCCACCGGCTCGACGATGCCGATTCCGAAGAAATGGGCCCATACCCGGTTGGCCACGCTCTTGGCGAAGTACGGGTTGTCGGGGCTGGTGATCCATTCGGCGAGCGTTTGGCGCCGCTTGTTGCCGCGAATCTCGGGCGTGGCGCCGCCGAGGAATTTCGGCGCCATCACGCGGCCGTCCACGGGGTGCTTCACGTCGCCTCCGCCGCGGTCGAAGATGATCTGCTCACGGTAGTCCTCGGCCTGCTTGCGGCCGATCTGCGAGAAGAACGCGGCAAACCCGTAATAGTCGTCCATCGTCCAGCGGTCGAACGGATGGTTGTGGCACTGGGCGCACTGCGTGCGAATGCCGAGGAACACCTGGGCCGTGTTCTCGGCCGTCTTCAGCGTGTCCCGTTCGATTTGATAGTAGTTGGTGGCCGGCTCGCGGAACGTGCCGCCGGTCGCGGAGAGCAGTTCCCGCACCGTCTCATCGAGCGGGCGGTTGTTGGCGATCTGCTCCGTCAGCCAGTTCGAGTACAGGAACATCGCCTTGTAACTGACCTGGTTGGTGCTCTTGACCATCAGCAGTTCCGACCACTTCATCGCCCAGATTTCGGAGAACTCCTTGCGGGAAAGAAGCTGGTCGATCTTTTTGGCGCGCTTGTCGGGCGAGGTGTCCGCCATGAAGGCCGCGTATTCCTCCGGCGTGGGCATCAGGCCGGTGATGTCGATGGTGACTCGCCGCAGAAATTCTTCATCGGTGCAAAGTTCGCTTGGCAGGATGCGGAGTTTTTGCAGCTTGGCGCCGACCGCCTCGTCGATGTAATTGCCCGTGATCTTCGGCGCCGTGTACTCCAGGTCTTTTGGCAACACCAGCGTCTGGCTACCGACGGTGTGGGTGTCGAACCGGGCGGAGATGAATGCCTCGCCGCGGGCCCCGGCGGTGACCAGGCCGTCGTCGGTGACGGCGGCGGAGTTGTCGTTGCTCGTCATGAAAGTGGCGAGATCGGTCACGTCGCGATCCACGCCGCCGGAATAATGGGCCCGCACGATGAACGGTTGCTGCTTCCCCGTTCCTTCCAGGACGGCGGCGGGCGGAAAGATTTCGGCCTTGATGACGGCGGGGACTTCGCCCGCGTCCGGCGGCGCCCCGGCATCGAGCCATCGCTTGAGCGTTTCGTGGTATTGCGAGCCGATTTCGAACCGCTTGCCGCCGGTATGCGTGACGGCGCCGACCGCCTTCTCCAGCAGCAGGCTCGCCTCGGGCCGGGCCAGGTTGATCCGCCGCCCGCCGATCTCCCGCGTGATGCGTTGGTAATCGCCCTGGGGATCGAACCCGAAGAGCGAGAGGCGAAAGCCGTCCTTGCCGCGGGCCGCCCCGTGGCAGCTCCCGGTGTTGCAGCCGGCGCGGGCGAAGACCGGCATCACGTCGAGATGGAAGCTGACCGGGCGGTCTTCCCTGGCTGCGACAATTTTGATGGGGGCGGTCGCTTCACGCCCGGCGAACTTCGCCGTAAGCCGCGTCTCGCCGTCGGCCAGCGGCTTGAGAACATTGCCCGTGCGGGAAACAAGCGAAGCGTTTTCAATCGCAATCTCCGCCTGGTGCGTGACGTCTTCCGTCACCCCGTCGCCGCGGGTGGCCACCACCAAGAACCGCTGGCTGTCCCGGGCGGTAGTCAACGCAACATCGGGCGGATACACGGCCAGCGAAGCAATCTCGGCGGCGCCCGCGCTTGCCGCGAGCGCGACGAGCGGCGCCAAGACAAACGCATTTGATGCATGTTTTCTCATCGATTCCATTCCCATAAGCGTAATCGCGTGCCTTTGGAACCACAGAGGGCACAGAGGTCTTTGCAACTATTCGCCTTTCTTCTTACCCTTCTCTGTGGAACTCGGTTTTCTCTGGGGTTTTATTTCTTTGATTTGGCCTCGGATAGCGGCTTATCGACCCGGAGTTCTCCCGGTCCCTGGGTTTGCACAATCTCTTCCCCGCTCATCGTGAACGTCGCCAGGCAGCGGACGCCGGTGTGGCGGCCGGGGCGGGCGTTTTCCGCCAGGTCGATGTCGAACACCAGCTTGGGCGTGTCCTTGGTGAACTTCAGCGGCTGCGTTTTCACGCCGCCGGGCAGACCGACGAGCCGGGCTTCGGCCTCGCCCTCGAACGGTGTCTTGTGCGTAATGGCGACTTCGAGCTGCGTCCTGGTCCCTTGCTCACCCGAGGCCTTGCCCACCGCGAGGTCGAAGAACGTGTCCGCCACCGCGAGATCGGTAAACGGCGTGGCGACCTCCAGCGGGCCGCCGCCGACCGTCGCCTTGCCGGTAACGCAAATCTTCCACGTTTGCTCGGGGGCGCCGCCGTTGCAGGTGACCGGGATTTCCGCCTCCGTCTGCTTTGGCCGGATGACGATGGCGGCCGACGACCCGATGCCCGGCGGGTTGTAGAGCATTTGCAGGCGGATCGGCGCGTCCCAGCCGTCCGCCTTCTTGGCGATCACCTTGATCCGCTTCGAGCCGTTGCGGACCACCGGCGCCTTGGGCTCAGCGATTTCCAGGTGGAACGGGGCCTCGTCGGTGACCGCCGCCGCCATGCGAAACGCGTCGTGCCCCCACACGTCGCGGTTGTTCTGCCCGCGGATGAGCATCGTGCGTTGCTCGATATGCCCGACGACGTCGCGGAATTTCTCGTCTGTCGGTTTCGCCACGAGATCGACGAGGGACCCCGCCGGCGCCGCGTCGGCCTGCGCGGTAAACACGACCGGCGTTTGATTACGGTCGGCGGGGATGGGCGGAATCTCGGCCGAAACGCCCGGCGGCAGCCCTTCAAACGCCAGCGTCAAATCGCCGCCAAAATCCTCCCGCCGTAAATCGACGAGCAGGGCCATCCGGTTCCCCCGCGGCACATTGAGCGTCGTCGATTCGTACCGCTCGCGTTCGGGCAGCGCCAGCGCCAGCCGCGGCGCCACGGGAACCACTTCGATGCAGTACACGTACGCCGGCCCGCCTTCCCTTAAATGGTCCTGAACGCGAATCAGGTAATCGTCGTCCGCCGGCGCCCGGAAACGGTAGTAGCTGTCGGGGCCTCGCCCGTCGTCGGCGCCGCCCACCCGCGAGTTGTCCGACGCCCGGTAGACGTTGACGACCGCGTCGAGCGGCGAACGGACCGTATTGCGGGCCACCGCCGCAATGTGGAACTGCTGGTTCTTCTTGGCGGCGAACTGGAAGTAATCCACGTCGCTGGGCTGTCCGATCACTCCGCAAAAGGCGGCCGGGGCGGCGCCCGGCGTCGGCTCTTTGCGGTTGTCATTCGGCTCCTCTTCGATGACGACGTTTGAATCCGTCACGTGAATGCGATTGGGCGAAGGCGAAACGCCGTGCGAGTCCTGGGCGTACAGCGGAAAGGAGGGGAACGCGGGATGGCGGTCCGCCACGGGCGTGGCGGTGGTTTTCATTTCGCCCGTCGGGTCGCCGAGGAAGGTGAACTCGGCCGGCTCGCCCGCCTTGCCCGCCGGCGGAAAGACCACCTCGGGCCGCGGGAAGGTTCCCACGTGCAGGCGATACCTCGCGTTGTCGCTCCCGCCGAAGGCGCACTCGCGGAGTTCGATGATGTACCGGCCGTCCTCCGGGGCGATAAGCGAACAGAACGCATCCTGCCGCAGGAGGCTCGCGTCGTCGCTTTTGGCCAGCTCGAACCGCTCGCTGTTGAGAATCGCCAGGTACGGATCGAAGAACTGGCCGCCGCGGCCGCCGGACGACAGCCGCAGGCCCTCGACCTCGGCCGAGAGGCGGTCCCCCTTTTTCGCCTCGACCACGAAGTAATCGACGTCCTCGTTGGCAACCACGCCGCTGATAGTGGTTCCCGGCGGGATTGCCTGCGGGGCGGCGAAATCGCTGTTGGGCTCGGCCTCCGCCACCTCGGGAAAGGCGCCGATGGAGAACATCGCCAGGTCGCTGACGCCGCCGCGGGTAATCAGCCGCAGGGCGTGCAGGCCGAGCCGGCAGTCGGGCGACACTTCCACCGTGGCCTTGGCGAGGTTTTCTTTTTCCGTTTTGACGCTCTTGACGGTGATGCCCGGTTCATAAAGCAGGATCGCTTCGGCGTCGGCAAGCCGCGTTCCGTGGATGGCGATCTCCGCGGTCGCTGCCCGCTGGATGCCTTGCGGGGCGAGGTAGCGCAGCCGCGGCGCGGCGGTCTTGATGGTCTCGGACCGTGCGCTGCTTGACGCGGAGAGCGCGACCAGCGCCAGCGGCAGGAAGATTCGGGGGTTCATCGGTGGGCTTGGCTGGAATGCGGCGGGAAACCATGTTGGGGTGGCACGCCCATGTTCGGGTGGCACGCCCATGTTGGGGTGGCACGCCCAAAGCCCTTCAAGGCGCTGGGCGTGTGCGGCGCCGACAACGCGTTCACGCCCAACCCTTGTCTCTTGCCATCTCAAGCCCATTCGTTTCAGCCGGGCTCGAATCCGGTGAAGGTTTTTCGGGATAGGCCGCTTTGGGCGTGCCACCCTACGTCTAAACCAATATCTCTTCCACCACGCGGCCGCCGTCGACAATCTCGATCGGCCGGGCGCCCGGCGCCATCAGCTCCTTGTCGGCCACAATGCCGAGCTGATGGTACACGGTCGTCGCCAGGTCCGCGGGGCCGACCGGGTCGCGGTCGGGCTCGGCGGCCGTACTGTCGCTGGCGCCGTGGATGACGCCCGGCTTTACGCCGCCGCCGGCCAGGGCCACGCTGAATACCTTCGGCCAGTGGTCGCGTCCGGCGCCGTCGTTGATCTTCGGCGTGCGGCCGAATTCGCTGGAGACCAGCACCAGCGTCCGCTGGAGCATTCCCCGCTCGTCCAGGTCGCGTACGAGCTGCGCGAAGGCCTGGTCGAACGCCGGCATCGTGCGGTTCATGCCGTCGGTGATGTTGGCGTGCATGTCCCAGCCGCCGTAGGTGAGCGTGACCAGCCGCACGCCCGCTTCGACCAGTCGCCGGGCCATCAGCATCCGCTGCCCGGCCTGGTTGCGGCCGTAGGCGTCGCGAAGCTTGCCGTCTTCCTTCTCCAGATCAAACGCCTCGCGGGCATGGGGCGAGCTGATCATGCTGTAGGCCCGCTGGTAGAATGAGTCCATCGCCTGCACCGCGTCGCTCGCATCCCGCTGGGCGAAGTAGTGGTTCACCACGTCCAGCGCGCTGCGGCGGCGCTCGAACTGCTCGGGCGTGACGCCGCCGGGCAGATTCAAATCGCGGACCTTGAACCCGCCCGACGCCGGATCGCTGCCCAGGCTGAACGGGGCGAACGAAGAACTAAGGTAACCATTACCGGCGTACTCGTTCGGCTGATTGGGGATGCACACGTACGGCGGCAGGTGGTTGCGAGGGCCGTACTCGTGGGCGACCACGCTGCCCATGCTCGGGTACTGGACGGCCGGGCTCGGCTTGTACCCGGTGAACATGTTGTGCGTGCCGCGTTCGTGGGCGGCTTCGTTGTGGGTCATCGAGCGGATGACGCAAATTTTGTCCGCGACCTGGGCCGTCTTGGGAAGCGTCGCTGAAAACTCTTCGCCGGTGTTCGTCTTCACCGCGGCGAACTCCCCGCGATACTCGAACGGCGAGTACGGCTTGGGGTCGAACGATTCCTGCTGTGCCATGCCGCCGGGCAGGAAGACATGGATCACGCTGTCGGCCTTGGCCTCGATGAAATCGTACTGCTTGATCTCGGCCTGGGCGGGCCGGGGACGGAGCAAATCGGCCAGGGTGATTCCCAGGCCGCCCACGGCGCCCACGGTCAAAAATCCACGGCGGCTCAGCGGGTTGCCAGTACAAGCGCAGGTGCGGGCCATCGTTTCCCTCCGTAGTGCGGCAGGCAAATCTATGGGTGGCGGTCGCTTACGGCGGCCGATGTCGGCGGGGGCGCATCTTCGTCTACAACCATGCATGAAGCGGATCACCAGTAGGTTATCGGTTTCGGGGCTGGTTGTCAAATAAATCCTCAAGAAGAGCTAAACTTGTTAAGCCGGACTTTTCGGACGCAGATCACGGGTTTCACGTCGCGCACCTCCATTCGCCCTGGCTGGCGAGAGTGGCGAAAAAACGTTACCTTTGCCATTGGTCCATGATCGGCGTCAGCCCTTCGAAGGAATGCAAATGGCCAAAACAACACCCGAAGAACTCACCCTGGACGACCGCTTCGCGCGCATCGGCGATTATCTCGTGGGATTGTGGCGGTTTCGCGTCCGCGGGCAGAAGCCGAAGTGGTGCTGCACCTACGTCTTCGACGGGTTCTATTACGATACCCTCGGCGACGAGACGAAAGAGGCCGCCCTCGACAAGGTGCACGCCAATCTCAAGCAATTGATCAAACGCCACGGCGAAAAGCCGGCGACTCCACCGACGGGACCCGTCCGACGGAAGGCGGTCCCCTAGTTGGACCCCAGCCCCCATGAAAACCCTCATCCTCCTCGCCCACCAGCGCCCCGAAAGTTTTTGCCACGCGATTGCCGAGGCGGCCGCGGAAGAACTCACGCGGCTGGGCCACGAGTTTTGCCTCCGCGATCTGTATGCGGACAAGTTCGATCCCGTGCTGCCCGACGAGGAAATCCCCAAGGGCTCGCCGGCGGCCCCGCAGGTGCAGGAGCACGTCGATGAACTGATGTCGTCGGAGGGCGTCATCGTCGTCCATCCCAACTGGTGGGCTGGCCCCCCGGCCATCCTCAAGGGCTGGCTCGACCGCTGCCTGCGGCCCGGCGTCGCCTACGACTTTATGGCGGGGGGCATCCAAGGACACTTGGGCGACAAACGCGTCCTCGTCTTCTCGACCAGCAACACCCCCCGCGAGATCGAGCTGAAGGTCTACGGCGATCCGCTCGAAAACTTCTGGAAGACCTGCGTCTGGCGTTTCTGCGGCGTGAAGGAAGAAAACTACCTCCGCCGCAACTTCGAGTCGATCGTGATGAGCACGCCGGAAGAACGGGCCGAGTGGCTGGAGGCTACCCGGGCCATCGTGCGGGAACGGATGGCCTGACGGGAAATCAGAATCGCGAATCTCGAAATCCGAAACCAAGCCCAAATCCGAATGGTCGAAACGTCCGCACGGGCTTCGGCGTCGAGGCGACGGATTCGAAGGTTTATTGCTCCTGCTTCGGATTCGCCGGCGGGGAAACGCGTCCCCAAACCTGTTGCGCGATCAACCGATCTTTCATCCGTTCGGGAAGCCACCGCATCAGAAGATGCTCTAGCCATTGGGCGACCACTGACATCAGGAGGGGCGGACGCCGTTTGCTCAGGGCCCGGTAAATCGCCTCGGATGTCCGCGATGGGGACATTTTGGGGATGAACTCGACGTACCGCTTGAGGCTAACCAGTGGCGGCTCGTAAATGGTTCCGGCGGCCCGCCCGATGTCGCGCGACGCCGCTTTTTGCCAAAGAGGGGTATCGACGTTGCCGGGCTGGAGAATGACGACGTCGATCCCATAGGGGTAGATCTCCCGCCGCAAGCAATGGGACAGCGATTCCAGGGCGCTCTTGGACGCCACGTACGGTGAGAGAAACGGTGGGGACGAATTTACCGACACCGAGCTGACATTGATGATCCTTCCCTTGGATGTCTTCAGCAGCGGCAAAAACGCCTTGGTTACGGTGACGACGCCCAGCAGATTCACTTCCATAACCTGCCGGTATTCCTCGACCTCGAGCAGCTCCAGTGGGCCCGGCGCCGTGACGCCGGCGTTGTTCACCAGCCCCCAGAGCGGGATGTCCCGGAGTTGGTCAGCGACGAAATCGCGGCCCACGCGGACGCTCGCTTCACTGGTGACATCGAGAAGAACGGGAACGACGCCCTCTCGCTCCAGGGGCGTCCCGTCAACTTCCTTCCGCACGCCGCCGAAGACCTGGAAACCCCGCGCGGCGAGGTAGCACGCCGCATGAAAGCCGATCCCCGTGGACGCCCCGGTAACCATGACCGCCCGACCGGCTGCCTCGGGTTCTTGATTGCCTGGCATCGTGAGCCCTGGTGGGATCGGTCCCCTGCTGGGTGTCGAATCCGGGACCTGGGCATGCACCGATGCCCGCTCCCCCCCGCACGATTCGTAACGAGAGAAACCGCCCCAACCTTACATCTGCCTGCTGCCGTATTTCTCGGAAAAGTGCAAATGTAAAAAGGGGTTAAGGTGGTTCTATTGACCCACTTTTGATAGCCGAGCGCGCGGCGTCAAGTCCTGGATCGGGAAATTCGCTAGCACATGCGGCGTTCCCGAAGGTGGGAAATGGAAGGTGGGAAATGTAGCAGCCACCTAATTCGGGCAGTCTGGGTAACTCGCGTTGACCCGGCCTCTTCTTCGCTCTGCCTCGTTGGTCGCTCGCGGGGCGGAGGGTTGATTCCTGGCCCAGATCGCCCAGATCGGTCGATTTTGGCGGCTGGCGCCTTTTTGCTCCCTGCCGAGTAAAGATGCATCCCGAGAGGTCATTGGGCAGTTACCACCAGCACTCCTTGCCGCTTGCGCTGGGGCGTGGCGGGGCAGGATTGAAGGTAGCTGACCAACTCGGATACCCGCGCCGTGGCGAGCGCCACGCAGGAATCGGCGGCGCCGTAGTACATGCGAATTACGCCGGTTTCCTTATCGAGAATCCAGCCGCAAGGAAACACGACACCGTTGACATCGCCATGCCGTTCGTAGGGCGTTTCCGGCGCAAAGATCCAATCGTCGCTGCGGCGCAGGACTTGCCACGGGCTTTCCAAGTCAAGCAGCGCCAGGCCCAACCGGTAGATACATCCACCGGGCGTGTGCCGCACACCGTGATACAGCAGCAGCCAACCGGCGGGCGTTTCCAGGGGCGGCGGGCTGAGCCCGATCTTGTTGGCGTCCCACCAGGCGCCGCGCCGCGCGTGCAGCAGAATGTGGTGGTCGCCCCAATGCGTAAGGTCGGGGGAGAAGGAAAGCCAGATGTGCGCGCCAGAACTGCCGGGGGAGATCGGCCGATGGATCATGGCGTAACGTCCGTTAAAACGGTGGGGAAAGACGGCCGCATCTTTGTCGTCGGGAGGCATCACCGGCCCCATCCGCGTGAATGATTTGAAGTCCTTGGTGCGAGCCAGCGATACCATCGGCCCACCTGCGGAAAATGCGGTGTAGGCGATGATCCATTCGTCGCGATCGGGCGCCCAGGTCAAACGCGGATCCTCCATTCCCCAGGCTTCTTCGGGAAAGTTCTCAATGTCGGGCGAGAAACTAGGCCCGCGATCGATTCGCCAATTGGAAACGCCATCGTCGCTGCGGGCCACCGTCAAATGGGAATGGCCGCGGCGATCCTCGACGCGCACCAGCAAGACGGTTTCCTGATGCATTTGGCAGGCGCCTGCGTTGAACACCGTGTGCGCCGGGTACGGCCAATCCCCGGCGGAAAGGATGGGGTTCCCAGGATGACGCGTAAACAGCTCTGTGTAAGAGTTCGAAGGCCGCGATTCGGATGGCATTTCGGTATTTCCTTGATATTTCAGCAACTCGAATTGGATCGTGGCGCCGGCATCGTGTCTGCCTGTTATTGGAGCGTGGGTTCCATCTCGTAGCGATTTGGCGCCGCCACGTTTGCGCTGTCCTTAAGCAACTCCGTCCAGAGATAGGCAAGCGTAGATTCCGCGCCTTGATTTCTGTTAATGCCCGTCTGCTCCAGTCCATCGAAACAGGAACCGTCGCGCGGCTCGGCCAGCGGTTGTCGCAGGCTGTTGCGGCCGAGGAACCAGCCGTAAGCGCGCCGGAACATGGCGTGGTATTTCTGCTCCCCGTGTAAACGCCAGCGGGCGAGAGCGGCGGCGGCCATGGTGGAGGCTTCCACGGGTTGTTGGTCGTAGAGCGATTTCTCCTCGCCGTGCGAATACCAGTCGCGGTTGCCGATCGGCCAAAACACGTCGTCGACGGTCGTTACCAGATCAAGGAATCCGAATGACGCATCGCCAATTGGCAGAAATGCTTCGTCCGGCCAGCGTTCAGCCGCGTCAAACAGCGCGTGTGGCAGGACCGCGTTGGCGTATGTCATCCGCGATTCAAACCAGGGCCAGTCCGGCCGCATCGAACGTTCGTAGCATTCCACCAGTCGCTCGGCCGCCCGCCGGGCGACCTGCTCCAGCGGGGCGATATCGTGGACACCTGCCCGCCATAGGTGAACAAACGCCTGAATCACATAGGCCTGGGCTCGCAGGCTTCGAAGTTCCGCCAGCGCGGGGAGAACCGCGTTGATAAGTTCGAAAGCCAGCGTGCGGAAACCATTCGGCAATTGGCTGCCTGCAACTTCGGCCAGTCCCAGCACGGCTTGCCCCTGGCAATCGCCGGTTCCCGCGGAATCCAGCCAGCCGCGCTGATAGCTGAGGAAATTGTGAAAACCCCGGACCGGGCAGCGGGCGTGCTCTAAAAAACTTAGGTAACACGCGACGCGACTTAACATGCGGCGATCCGGCCGCGCGCTCCACAGCCGGACGCACAACCGCAGCGCACGCGCGTTGTCATCGGTGGTGTAGCCGCTCTCGCGGCGGGGCAGACTGTAGATGGCATGTTGAATCAAGCCCGTCGAATCCGTCATGCGGTCGAGGTGTTCCAGCGAAAGGTCGCCCGGAGCGGTCATGGTCGCTCCTTCTGTAAGATTCCGTCGCGATGACGCGGGCGACTTCGCGGAAAGAGATCGCGAATGGGTTTGTCCGTTCGGCGCCTGCCGTTAGCGACGGTTTCGGTGAAAAATTCGAGATACCGCCGACCAACGTTGGGCCAGAACATCGGCTTGGCGTAGGCGTAGGCCTTGCGGCGCATCTCGGCGCGCAAGTTGGAATCGGTGAAGAGGCGCAGCGTCGCCGCGGCCATGGCGTCGCTGTCGGCAAAGGGCACGAGCAAGCCCCTGCCGTCAGCGAGGACTTCTTGGGCATAGAGATAGGGCGTGCTGACCACGGCGCCGACCGCCGCCATGGCATACGCCATCGTGCCGCTGGAAATCTGATCCTTGCCTGGATAGGGGGTGACGAAAACATCGCACGCCTGCAAGTGCACCAGAAGTTCCGCCAGGCTGAGGTACTGATTGACGAAGCGGATGTGGGCACCTATGCCGAGCGATTGCGCCAGCGAGGCGAGACCCTCGCGGTACACTTCCCCTTCTTGAAGTTTTACCTGCGGATGCGTGACACCCACGATGAGATAGATAGCCGCCGGGCATTTCGCCACGATTTTGGGCATGGCGCGGACCATGTGCTCGATTCCTTTGCCGCGGTTGATCAGGCCGAACGTGCAAATGACTTTCCGTCCCGCGAGCCCCAGGCCGATCTTGTGACAATCGTCACGACCGAAAGGAGTCTCGGGCACGCCGTGCGGGATGATCTCGACGGGCGTCCCCGAAACGCCATACGTATCGGCCAGCAATTGAGCGGCAATCGCGGTCATCACGACAACGCCTTCGCTGCGGGCCGCCAGTTCACGGACCAGGCGACGTGGCAGCGCTTCGGGCTTCGTCAACAGCGTGTGAAAGGTGGTAACGATCGGCTTGTTACAGTTTTGCATGAAATCCAATACGCGGCGGCCCCACGGTTCGGGATACAAACCAAACTCGTGCTGCAAACTGACCAGGTCGCAGGGGTGATCGTCGACGGCTTTGCCCGCCAGGCGGTAGGCGCCGGCGCGACCGTTATCAATGACGTGGACGATTCGCGGATCGCCGCTCGCAAGGGTCCGCATCTTCTGGATGGCTGCGACCGAGGATACCGGTTCGCCCGCGGCCGCGTCGACCGCATCGGCCGTATCCTTCGTAAACGTCGCCAGGCCGCACTCTTCCGGCGGATAGGTCGATACAAAGAGCGGGCGCACATTACTCATGCTTACGATCCCCTTGCTGTCGCCGAATACGCGGCGTCTCCAACGTACTCGCTACGCATATCCTCTTCGCCGCATGACGAGCCGATATCCGATCAACAGCACCAGAGCGCCTGTGATGGCGATCAAGAAACTGCCGATGGTGAAGCCCGTAACGCTTCCGTAGCCCATCGCCGTGGCGATAAAGCCGCCCAGGACGGCGCCGACGATCCCCAGGGCGATCGTGAGAATGAACCCGCCAGGATCGTGACCCGGCATGATCATTTTCGCGATCCATCCCGCGAGCAGCCCGAACAGAATCCATGACAGAATTCCCATGACTTCTCCTTGTCTGAAAGCTTGAAAGGACATCTCTCTCGTTCCGCGTGGCGCCAGCTACGATGCGGGCGCCGCGAGAGAGCTTGACACACAACTCACGCTCGTTCGATGTTCAAATCGTGCATACCCGTTTTGCTTTCGAATGCGCCGTTCGCGCGGAGGCGATCCCAAACCTCCGAGCGATACACAGGGATGTCGGCGGCCGCATCGAAACCCAGCTTCACGCTTCCGCCATTTACTGCGAGCACCGTGACGATGAGCGACTGCGGACAACTTCCACCGCCCCCGACGACGACCGACTCCTGTTGCTTTCTCGTCAAAACCAGCATGACGAATCCTTTCGCGCTAAATCTTGGTAATGTTTCGCTGCTGCCATCCGGACACGGACGAACAAGACAGGATGTCAGTTCTCGTGTGATCCTTAATGGGGTTGCGCTCGCTTCGCCAGTGAAACCAGGTGTCCAGCCGTCAATACGCCGATCGTAAATCCAATGACCAACGCCCCGAACAAGAAAGCGGCATTGGGCATGGTTACCGTCAGAAACAACAGCTTGGTTTCAACGTCTTGCGTGTTCTGCAAAACGACAATCACAATGACCAGGGTGAGAGCGGCAATCGCAACGACTTTCACTTTGTTCAGCGTTCCCTTGAGCATGGTTCACTCCGATTTCAAAGGCGATTTCAGCGAAGAGGCTGGCTTGCGGGCAGCCACAAGAAACTTGGATTCTGGCGCTCGATTCAGGTTGATATCTCGCAATTGCGCAGGCGGGCCCTGCTTAAGTGCGTTTCTACGATGTAGAACCCTTGTGATTGACATATTCGGCAACTCGAAGCCCATCGTCCTCGGCGCGTTCGACGGATGCTCGGCTCGAGCCGCTGTGGTCGCGGTTGCCCGACCTAAGTAAGAACACTTGCACCATGGCGCCGCTCGTAAAGGCATGTACCACAGCCCCCGACGCCGGTTCGACCTCCGCCGACGCTTCCCGCACGTCGCGGCCGGTGATGCGTTTGATCTCGGCTCGCATTTCGTCCGTGCAACTTGCGAACAACTGGCGATGAAACTCCTGCACCTGCGCGGCGCCTTCCAGCGTTCTTGCTAATGACCGCTCAGCCAGCGATAAGGCGTCGTGCAGGGTGACAACCAGCGTGTCCTCGCTCAGGACAACCGTCACAGCGCGGGGAGCATGCCCCGTTCTCTGCTGCTGCAACGCGCTGGCCATTTCGGCAATTTGCTCGGCGACGGTTTGGCTGGCGTTGTTCATCGGTTCGACCTCAATCCGCGCTGCCGACGCGGCAGCGGTTCGGTACGCGCCAAAAAAAAGCCGACGTGGCGAGAACACCCTCAGGCGTTTCTCGCCACGTCGGCCTACTCGACAACCGGCCACCCGACAGAGCCGGGCTGCTTTTTATTTAGTCGTCCGACGACTTGAACAACAAGTTCTCGCGGAAGCAATACTCGCTGCGTTTCCTCCCGCTTTGCGTAAATCTCATCGTGGTCGATGACCTGGGGTAGCGCCTCGGGTTTGGGCGAGCGACAAAAAAACCGATGCGGTAAATCACCCGCCGGTGACTTACCGCATCGGTTTACCCACTAGCGGGCCCCTTGGCCCGGCCAAGTTGCCCTTTATTTGGTCATCCGATAACCGCATTACGCCTGGCCGGGCGCCTTTCACATTGACGCTCAATGTCCGACCAGCACTTGGCATTATAGCACCAGTGCAAGCCCCGGCAAGGGGACGCGAGAAAGATTTTCCCGATTCTTCGGGTTCCTTCCGCATCGGCTAATCACGGCGCCGCCCGGTCGCAAACGGGCTAAATGCAAATGCGGCGAAGCCGCAACCAAACCCGAAGCACGAATATCGAAAGCGGAATGCGACGCCCGCAGCTCCCTCCAGCCCAGTGACGTCTGTATCCATTGCAGCTATTCCGCTAGAATCACCGGGTAGCTGACGTGGCGGTGAACATTTTCCTGGGTTCCAAGTCATGCCCGCCCGTGTGACCCCCAGTGCGTCCGCGGCCCTTCTGGGACGACCATCGATGAAAACCGTGGGAGAGATCGAGGCCGCCGTTTGCGCCGGCCTGTCGCGATTCGAGCAGGAGTTCATGGGACGCGGGCCCAAGGACATCCGCACGCACTTGCTGGGCGATCTGCTGGTCGTTCGCCTGCAAGGGGTTTTGACGGCCGCCGAGCAGCATCTCGTCAAGACGCTGCCGCCCGAAAAGGGCCGGGATCTGCTTAAACAAGTTCGGACGCAACTGATTGAAACCGCGCGGCCAAGCTTGGAGGCTTTGGTACAGGATATTACGGGTATCCGGCCGCGTAGTCTACATCACGACATCAGCACCTTGACGGGCGAAGAGATCGTGGTATTCACCCTGGTCGCGCCGCCGCATTGCCGCGGAGGGTCGAAAAGGTGACAGCCACCCGGTTCGCGCAGTTTAGGATTTATTTCATCACAGGCTCGGAAAGTACGTCGCCACCGCCGAGTCGAGGGCCTTCTCCGTCACCGCCCGCGGCTGCTGCGCAAAGCTGCAATAGACGCTCACGTGTTTGAGCAAATCGCGGGCATGGCAGAACCGCATGGGGCGGTGGGCAAGGCGGTAGTGGGTGTTGATGAGGTAGTCGGCGGTCCGGTCTTCTATCTCCAGTTCCAGCGTCTTGGCCGTTTGCAGAAGCAGCTTCTTGAACTGAATGGCGGTCGGGTCGCCGACTTCCACCTTGTACGGAATCCGCCGCAGAAACGCCTCGTCCACCAGCTCCTTCGGCTCCAGGTTCGTCGAGAAGACGATCATCTGGTCGAAGGGGGCCTTCAGCCGCCGGCCGCTGGCCAGCTCCAAAAAGTCGTAGCCGTTTTCCAGCGGAATGATCCAGCGATTGAGCAGTTCCCGCGTGCTCATCCGTTGCCGGCCGAAGTCGTCGATGACGAGCGTGCCGCCGTTGGCCTTGAGCTGCAGCGGGGCCTCGCTGATGCCGGTGATCGGATTGTTGGTGATCTCGAGGTTCTCCATCGCCAGCTCGCCGCCGACGATGATCGTGGGCCGCTGGATCAGAACCCACCGCTGGTCGTAACCGGCCAGGTCCATGTAGCCTTCCGTCTTGGGCAGCTCGACGGCGTGGTGGTTGCTCTGGTCGTACAGGCGGACGATTTCGCCCGAGGCGTGGATCGCTTTGGGAATCCACAGCGACGAACCGAACGACTCGGTGATCCGCTGGGCGATGCTCGTCTTGCCGTTGCCGGGCGCCCCGTACAAAAAGAGGGCGGCGCCGGCGTGAATCGCCTGCCCCAGCCGGCTGATCATTTCGATGTCGAGCGTCAAATCCTGGAAGGCCGCGCACAGCCGCTCGATGCCGGGCCGCTGACGCTTGACCGACTGGGCCGCCACCGACTCGAAGTACGTTTCCAGCGAGACCGGCGCCGCCCCGAAGTACGTCGATTGCTGGGCGTAGTTCTGGGCCCGCTCCCGGCCGGTCGGCGTGAGTTCATACAGATAATCGCCGAAGGCGGCCGCCTCTTTGTGCTGGACAAGCTGCTCGGCCTTCAGCCGCGCGATGAAGTCGTTGACCAGGTTGAAGGTCAGCCCGAGCTGCTCGGCGATGCGGCGGCCGCTGGCCCGCGTGGCGTTGAGCAGGAACTTCAGCGTGAGCGACTCGACGTCGCGGTCGGTCAACTCGGCGGCTTGCAGCGTGGGCGGGGCGACCGGCAGGAACGCCCGGTTGGCGCCGCCCGCGGCCTGTGCGGCCGGGCCATGTTCTTCCCGCCGCGCCGCGACGGGCGGCCAGTGACCCGCGGGGGCCTCTCCCCCCAGTCGCCGCACCAGATCGGCGATACCGGTGGTGGTTTTCGGGCTCGAAAGCCCCGCTTCGGCGCCCGCGGTTACAGAAGCGGGATCGGCGGCGTTCGGTGAAAATACGGCAGGTTGCTCGATCATAACGGCGGCGCGGCTCGCGAATCCCCCCCAGGAAGGCCAGAAACTACCCCCCATCATACGGCAAGGCCAGAAGGGGGGCCCCCAAAAGCCTACGTTCCAATTCCGGGCACGGGGAAAGAAAAAGGGCAATGCAACGGGACACGCGGGAGAATTGCATTGTCGGGGACTGGCTCATTTTTCGGCCATGACGGCTGCGCAATGTTCAGGACGCCGTTCGAAAAATGTGCCTGTCCCCCTCGCGCCCGACGAACGGCGGCGAACCCGCCGGGGTACACGTGGCTTCCGCCGCGCGTTAAAATCCCGCCTTTCCTCGTAGCGCAGATTCGCGTCGCGGCGGCCGGCGCCGCCGTTGCCGCGGGTGGAGGGGAGCGGTTCTTTCCAGCCGGGGTGTTTGCCCCGTGCTTCCCGTGGGAATGTCGCATGTTCGTCAATAGGAGATCATCGTGAGTCAAGTCGAAACCCAGCCCACCTACCGCGTCGCCGATATGAGCCTGGCCGCCTTCGGCCGCAAGGAGATCATGCTGGCCGAAAACGAGATGCCCGGCCTGATGGCGATGCGGGAGCAATACGCATCGCGCAAGCCGCTCGCCGGGGCCCGTATCGCCGGTTGCCTGCACATGACCGTGCAGACGGCGGTGCTGATCGAGACGCTGATCGAACTCGGCGCCGAGGTGACCTGGACGAGCTGCAACATCTACTCGACGCAGGATCACGCGGCGGCGGCCATCGCCAAGACCGGCGTTCCCGTCTTCGCCTGGAAGGGCGAGTCGCTGCAAGAATACTGGGACAACATCCTCACCCAGGTCGAGGCGTTTCACACGGGCGAAGGTCCCAACCTGATTCTCGACGACGGCGGCGACCTCACGCTGCTCGTGCACAAGGGCGTCGAGTTCGAAAAGAGCGGCCAGGTTCCCGACCCCGCTTCCAAAAAGCATCCGGAAGAACGGGCTCTGCTGACCACGCTCACGCGAAGCATTGAAGAAGACAGCACGCGGTTCACCCGCATGGCCGAGAACATCATCGGCGTAACGGAGGAAACGACCACGGGCGTCCACCGCCTGTACGAAATGTTCCGCGAAGGCAGGCTGCTCTTCCCGGCCATCAACGTCAACGACAGCGTGACCAAGAGCAAGTTCGACAACCTCTACGGTTGCCGCGAGTCGTTGGCCGACGGCATCAAGCGGGCCACCGACGTGATGATCGCCGGCAAGGTGGTCGTGGTCGCCGGCTACGGGGACGTCGGCAAGGGCTGCGCCCACTCGATGCAGAGCTACGGCGCCCGCGTGCTGATCACCGAGATCGACCCGATCTGCGCCTTGCAGGCGATGATGGAAGGGTTTGAGGTGGTGACGATGGAAGAGGCCGCCCCGCGGGGCAATATCTTCGTCACCGCCACCGGCTGCCGCGACGTCATCCGCCACGAACACCTGGCGGTGATGCCCAACGATGCGATCGTCTGCAACATCGGCCACTTCGATTTGGAGATCGACGTCGCGTCGATCGAAGACGACCCGACCGTCAGCAAGGACGAGATCAAGCCGCTGGTCGAACGCTTCACCTTCGAAGACGGCCACAGCGTCATCCTGCTGGCCGGCGGCCGGCTGGTGAACCTCGGCTGCGCGACGGGCCATCCGTCCTTCGTGATGAGCAACAGCTTCACCAACCAGGTGATGGCCCAGTTGGCCCTCTTCACCGAGACCGAAAAGTACCCGCTGGGCGTGCACGTGCTGCCCAAGCACCTGGACGAAGAAGTGGCCCGCGTCCATGTCGAAAAGCTCGGCGGCAGGCTGACGAAGCTCACGCCGCCACAGGCCGAATACCTCGGCATCTCCGCAGCCGGGCCGTTCAAGGCGGAGCATTACCGGTATTGATCGGCCGCGAATCGCCCTGACCACTGGTCAGGGAACGGGCCCTTGGCCTGAAAACCCGCGCCATTTGCCGCTACGACGTCGTTCTCCCTGACCAATGGTCAGGGCTATCGTCGCACTATGGCCTTTTAAAGGGTTGGGAGCGTCGGCGGTGAACGCTTCTATTTCGCCCGGCGGCGCTATATGATGGGAAGCGATTCGCCCGTCCGTGACGTTTTCGCAACCCTCCCAAAGGTCCCGCCATGTCTACCGCATCCAAAACGAATGCCGCCCGTTTTTCTCGCCGCGACGCCTTGAAGGCGTCCGCCGCTCTTGCCGCTCCGCTGTTCATTCCCGCCGCGGCGCTGGGCCGCGATGAAGCCGCGGCCCCGAGTGAGCGGGTCAAGGTCGGGCTGATCGGCCTGGGCGGACGCTGCCAGGGGCTCGCCCGGGAATGCCTCAACGTGCCGGCCATGCAAATCACCGCCGTGTGCGACATCTTCACCCCGCGGATCGACACGATCCTTTCCAAAGCCGGCAAGGGCCAGAACTGGCAAAGTTACACCGACTTCCGCAAGATGATCGAGGAACAAAAGCTCGACGCCGTGATGGTCGAGACCACGACCCACGCCCGCGCCTGGATCACCTGCCACGCCATGGCGATGGGCTGCGACGCCTACATCGAAAAGCCGATGTGCCTGACCATCGCCGAAGGCCGGGAGATGGTCGACGCGGCCCGCAAGCACGACCGCGTCACGCAGGTCGGCACGCAGCAGCGGTCGATTCCGTTGAACAACTGGGCCAGCGACCTGGTGATCAGCGGGGCCATCGGCAAGATCCAAACGGTGCTCGCCCCGAATTTCGTCGGTGCCGTCCGCTACACACCGCAACCTGCGCAAGAGACGCCCAAGAGCGGCCTCGAAAACTGGTGGGACCTCTGGACCAACCAGGCCGAGTACCGGCCGTACCACTCGCATCTGTTCTACGGGTGGAACCAATGGTGGGCCTACGACGGCGGCGGCCGCTGCTACGGCGTGACCGGCTGGGGCGCCCACAGCTACGATCAAATTCAACGCGGGCTGGGGACCGACGAAACCGGCCCGACGGAAATCCTCCTCGAAGAGCCGGTCCGCGTCGAGGACTGCGGCAAGTGGGACCCCCGCAAGCCGACCGACGACGAGACCGGCGCCCAGTACTACCGCCTGGCCAAGAACGTCGTCGGCCCGCGGGCCAAGGTCCGCATGAAGTACGAGAGCGGCGTGGAACTGCGGCTGCACCTGGACGGCGACTGGGGCCCGGGCCTGGGCTGCATCTTCGTCGGCAGCGAAGGCAAGATCGAAGTCAACCGCGACAAGATCGCCGCCAACCCCAAAAGCCTCGTCGCGCGTAAGGACAACCCCGGCAAGATGACCGTGTCGGAGAACCTGCCGCACCTTCAGAACTGGATCGACTGCATCAAGACCCGCGAGCGGTGCAACGCCGACATCGAAATCGGCCAGCGCAGCAGCACGCTGTGTTACCTGGTGAACATCGCCCGCGACGTCGGCGAAGTCGGCAAGACGCTTCGGTGGAACCCCAAGCTCGAGCGATTCACCAATTGCGACGAAGGCAACAAGCTGCTCGACCGCCCGCGGCGGAAGGGTTACGAGTTGCCGGCGTAAAAGGCATCGAATACCAATATGATACGGCGACCACCCACCATCCTCGAGCAGCTCATGTCGCCTCTGGAGGATCAACTTGGCCCCGAGGCCGCGAGGCAGATTGCAGGTCTAAGGGCTCCAGCGAGCGTGCAGTCCCGCATCGATCAACTGGCGGATATTGCCAATGATGGAAATCTCACGCCCGAGCAAGAAGAGGAATATGACCAGGCGCTGGAAGCATATCACCTGATAACGGTCCTTCAGGCCAGGGCTCGGGCCGCGCTGCGACGCCACGAAGGCGAGTGATGGATGCAGCCCTCCGCAAAACCGTGGTTGACCGCGCCAGAAATCGGTGTGAGTACTGCCGCCTGCCACAGGAAGCGGCGCCGCTGTTGACATTTCATGTCGAGCATATCCTGCCAAGGCAGCACGGAGGCTCAACACGTTCTGAAAACCTCGCGTTGGCCTGCCCGGACTGCAATCGGCACAAAGGTCCGAATCTGGCAACCGTAGAGCAAGGGCACGATGAGCCGATCCCGCTCTTTAACCCGCGCAAACATGATTGGGGTGATCACTTCGCGTTGCAGGAGACAATCATTGTGGGGAAATCGGCGATCGGCCGCGCGACGGTCCGACTGCTTGGAATGAATACGCCCGGGCGGTTGAATGTCCGAGCCGAATTGATCACGAATGGTGAGTTTGATTGACGAGACCATCTTCGCCTTCATCGGAGCCGAGCGATTCCATGAAAGCCGCCTACATCAACCAGCCCGGTCCCGCCGACTCCATCATCTATGGCGATTTGCCCGAGCCGAGCGTCGGCCCGGGGCAGTTGTTGATTGAAGTAAAGGCCGTCGCGGTCAATCCCGTCGATACGTATGTCCGCGGCGGGGCGATTGCGTTTGATTTACCCTCGCCGTTTATCGTCGGCTGCGACTTCGCCGGCGTGGTGGCGGAGGTGGGCGAGGGCGTTACGCGATTTCAGCCCGGCGACCGCGTGTGGGGTAGCAACCAGGGGTTGCTCGGCCGGCAAGGAACGTTCGCCGAAAAGATCGCCGTTCACGCCAACTGGGCCTATCCCACGCCCGGCGGGCTTTCCGATTCCGACGCCGCGGCCGGGGCGCTCGTCGGCGTCACCGCCCACCTCGGGCTTTTCGCGCGGGCCAATCTGCAAGCCGGAGAAACCGTGCTCGTGCAAGGCGGCAGCGGCGGGGTCGGGTCGATGGTCGTGCAAATGGCCAAAGCGGCCGGGGCCACGGTCATCGCCACCGGCGGCAGCGAAGAGAAACGGAAGATGTGCCGCGATCTCGGCGCCGACGTGGCGATCAACTATCGCTCGCAGGACGTTGCGGCGGAGGTCAAGCAAGCGGCGCCGGGCGGCGTGAACGTCTTTTGGGAAATGCAGCGGACGCCCGACTTCGATCTCGCTTTTGACCTGCTCGCCGAACGGGGACGGATGGTGGTGATGGCCGGCCGCGACGCAAAGCCGCCGTTTCCCGTCGGGCCGTTTTACGTCAAGGAACTGACGCTTCTCGGCTTTGTCATGTTCAAAGCGACGCCGCAGGAGCAACGAATCGCCGCGGAAGCGATGAACCGGTGGTACGCGGCCGGAAAGCTCAAACCACGAATCGACCGGACGCTGCCGCTCTCGAGCGCCGCCGAAGCGCACCGATTGCAGGAAGACGCCACGGTGCACGGCGCCGCGAGCCTGGCGGGCAAGATCGTGTTGCGGCCCTGACAAAATCGGCTTTCGCGGATAGCCGCAGGGGTCGGGAGTCTTTTTCGGTCAACGCATTCTCCATTGGATTACCGCCTGGACCGAAAAAGACTCCCGACCCCTTCCCCGGCCGCCGTGTCGCCAATCGCCAATCGCCAATCACCAATCGCGCTCTACGTCTCCATCATTGCGGTCTTTGCTTCCCGCACGGCGCGGGCGGCGTTATCGGCGAAGTTGTCGACCTGGTTGAGTCCGCGGAGGAGCATCGCGTGGCCGTCGACCACGATTTCCTTCACGCCGGCGTCTTCCATGGCGCGGGCCAGGCCGGCCATGCGGGCCGCCTGCTCGCGGAGCCGCTCGACGTGGAGGGTGATCCTCTCGGCGGTGTAGGGTTCCTTGCGTGGAATGCGGTCGTCCATCGCTCCGGGGGCGCCGGCCGCTTTCTTGGCGCCGCGTTTACGAGCCGCTTTTTTGGCCATCTTCATGCTCCTATTCAAGTCGCAGGGAAAATTGGAACGCCGGAGAACCCCGTCCCCGAACGGCAGCTTGCTAAGAATTACTTCTTAACAATTTCCGTGCAAGTTGTAAAGGGGGGGCAAACAAGGGCCGGACCAATTTTTGGGAAGAAATTCAGCCTTTGAGAAATTCCGGGAGGCGAAAAACCCCCTCGCCTAGGCCGGTTGCCGGCGGGTTTCCCCGTTTTTTCCGCGTTCGCCGGGCTGGCCCCGCTTCCCGGCCCGGCTGGAAAATTCTTTTTTAGTAACTCTTGACTAGTTCGTGAACTGCGCTAAGATACCAGTGACGAAAGAGTTCAGCCAGCCTTTAGCCGGCTTCCGCCGCCTCGAATTCCCATCGGTCCCATGTTCCGCCTTTTTCCAGTCCTGATCGTCCTCTTCGCCGCCACGGCGCCCGCCCCGGCCGCGGAGCCTGGCGGCGAGGCCGCCCTGGCCCCGTTCGCCGTGCAAATCGACGTCCGCGGCGGCGGCGGAGGCTCCGGCGTCTATCTCGGCGACCGGCGCGTGCTCACCTGCGAGCACCTCTTCGCCGGCGGCGAGAAGCGGGCCGTCGTCAGTTTTCCCGGCGGGGCCGCCTCGGCCGCCGACCTGGTAAGCGTGGACCCAACCTGGGACCTTGCCCTGCTGGCCCTGGCGGCGGCGCCGCCGGGCGCTCACGCGGCCCGCTGGGCAAGCGACCTGCCGCGGGTCGGCGACGCCGTTTTGTGCGGCGGCTACGGCCAGCGGGGAACCCTCCGCGTGAGCCCCGGCGTCGTCCGCTCCTACGGCTACGCCAAGGGCGTCGCGGGCGGCCCCAAAGATACGCTCATCCTCTCCGGCGCCGCCCGCCCCGGCGATTCCGGCGGACCGATCGTCACGACGGCCGGCGATCTTCTCGGCATCTTGTGGGGAACCAGTGGTCAAGAAGTCGTCGGCACGCAAGTCGGAAGATGTCAACGGTTCTTGAAGAGTTGCGACGCTTCTCGCGCGGAAGCGGGGCTCGTTCGCCGTCCCTGCGTTCCCAACCACCCCGTGACACGCGGCGGCTGCGGGCCGTTCGGCTGTCCGATCGGCGGCTTCGGCAGGCCGGGCGGCGACGCAAGCCCAGGTGTCCCACCGCTGGTTCCGGCGCCGCCCGTCCCGACGCCCGCTTCCGCTACCGACATGTCGGAGCGGATCGCTCGGCAGGAGGCGAAAGTGGAAACGCTCCTGGCGCGGCTCGAGCGTATCGAAGTCCAGACACACAAGCCTCGCCCGGCCGAGCTTTCGCCCGAGCAAATGCAGCGCATCGTCGCCCGGTTGCGGGCAGAACTCCGCGGCGCCCTCCGCGTAAAGGTGGAACCGGTGCGCTAAGCCGGGTTCCCAGGCGCCACCTGGGAACGAGTTCAGCCCGCCGCCCCGAATCCCAAATCCCCAACCCCAGGAGACCACCTCATGGCCATTGATCTTCAAGCGATTCTCGAAGCGGACCAGGCGGCCGGCATGCGGCGGCAGGCCGACGCCAGCAGCAACTTCCTCGCCGCGATGGACCGCAAGTTCCTCCAGGTCTACACCGAGACCGACCCGGTGCAGAGCGCGGCGATCAAGGAAATCCAGCGCGGCCGGGCCCCCGCTCCCACCGACCCCACGTCATGAGCGACGCCCTCGCTGACGCTTCGGGCTCGGCATCGTCGCCCGAACTTCGTGATCCTCCTCCCGCGGCGGATTCCGCTCCCGCGCGGCCGACCGACGACCCCCTGCGTCGGGAGGCCGCGCGGCTTCTCGCGCTTAGCGAGCGGGAACGTGACGAAGAGGCGGTTTACCGAGCGCTCAAGGCAACCGCCGAGTCGCGGGCCGCCGGCGAAGAGTTGGCGGAGTTGGACCGTGCGCTGCTGGAAAAGCTGTAGGCGGTAAGCCGTAAGCGCTAAGCAAAAAGGGTGGCTGCGTCGCCGTTCCGGCGACGGCTAAACGAGTCGTCTGGCGGCTTCCAAACTCCAAACTCCAAACTCCAAACTCCAAACTCCAAATCCCAAATCGCGACTCCCGCCATGCCTGTCCCCCTTGCCAACCACGCCGACCACTTCCTCCGCGGCGGCCGCAAGTTGCACAACGTGTGGCTGCACGACGTGGCGGAGCGATTGAAACACCGGCGGCAGGTGTTAGCCAAGGATCAGGGGCTCGACCCGGCCGACGTGCAGTCGTATCCAATCAGCGGCGACGTGACGATCATTGGCGGCGGCGACGAGTCGCGTGGCGGCGGGACGTTGCGGATCGGTTTGCTGACGGCGGCGATGCTGCTGACGGGGCTGGGCCTGGGATCGGCCCCGTTGTGGCTTCCCGGTCTGTTGAATCCGCCGGCTTCGCCGCAAGCGGCGCCGGCCGATCCGCAGGAATACCGCGTGACGTTCTGGCTGGAAGACGGCGGCGAGATCGAAATCGAACGTTAGCCCCGACCACTGGCCGGGGAGGGCGGCGTGGCGGCAACAAAACGCGCCGGTCGGCGGGTCAAAAGCCCCTTCCCTGACCAATGGTCAGGGCTATGTTCATGGTCAGGGCTATGTTTTTCAAATCCATGTTTCGAGATCGCATCCAAGCGTTCCGCCGCGTGAAGGCGAGCGAGCTGGCGCCGCATCCACAAAACTGGCGGCGGCATCCGCAGCGGCAGCGGGCCGCCCTGGCCGCCGCAATCCAGGAAATCGGCTTCGCCGGCGCCGTGCTGGCGCGGGAAACCGACGACGGCGGCCTCGAGCTGATCGACGGCCACCTGCGGACCGACCTGGCCGGCGACGCCGAAATTCCCGTCCTGGTGCTCGACGTGGATGAGGCCGAGGCGGCGAAGCTGCTGGCCACATTCGATCCGCTGACCAGCCTGGCCGACATCGATTACGCCGCCCTCGAAACGCTCGCAGACGATTTGACGTTTGAGGATACGGTCCTGAAAAAGATGGTGGACCGTTTGTGCGACGCGGCGCCGGATGAAGACGGCGCCGCCGAGCAAACACCGCTCGGCGAACAATTCCAACTCGTCATCCAATGCCGCGACGAGGACGAGCAACGGGATTTGTTCGAGGAAATGACGGGGCGAAATTTGAAGTGCCGGGTGGTGATGTTGTAGCCGTGAACCACTCTCGACTCTCGACTCTCGACTCTCGACTCTCGACTCTCCACTCTCGACTCTCCACTCTCGACTCTCGACTCTCGACTCTCGACTCTCGACTCTCGACTCTCCACTCTCGACTCTCCACTCTCGACTCTCCACTCTCGACTCTCGACTCTCGACTCTCCACTCTCGACTCTCCACTCTCGACTCTCGACTCTCGACTCTCGACTCTCGACTCTCCACTCTCCATGCTTCACACCATCACCGTCGAAACCGCCGTTCCCGAATCCTTTCGCGTGGCGCAGGTAGCGGGGATGTTCGATTTGCCGCTTGCGGTGAAGTTGCGCAACACGTTTGAAGTCGAACTGCCGGACTTCGACGATGCGGCCGACGAGAATTGGAAGATCGGCGTCATCGTCGGACCGAGCGGCAGCGGCAAAACGACGGTCGCGCGACGGGTGTTTGGTGAGCGATTGTGGCAGACGGAAGGGGTCGGGAGTCTTTTTCGGGCGGACGGCGCCCCCAATGGAGAAACCCCGACCGAAAAAGACTCCCGACCCCCTTGGCCCGCCGACGCCGCGGTGATCGACGGCTTCGGCGACCTGCCGACCAAAGACATTACGCACGCGCTCACGGCCGTCGGTCTCGGCTCGCCGCCGGCGTGGGTGCGGCCGCACAAGACACTTAGTAACGGCGAGCGGTTCCGCTGCGACCTCGCCCGGGCCCTGTTGTGTTCACCGCATGAGATCGTGGTATTCGACGAGTTTACGAGCGTCGTGGACCGGACCGTTGCGAAGATCGGATCGGCGGCGGTGGCCAAGGCGATTCGTAGCGGCCGCGTGAAAAAACGGTTCGTCGCCGTCACGTGCCATTACGACGTGATCGAGTGGCTCGAGCCCGATTGGACGCTCGACATGGCGACGCAGCAACTTGCGCGAGGGTGTCTTTGGCGACGGCCGGCCATCGAGATCGAAGTCCGCCGCAGTACACGCCGCGAGTGGCCCCGTTTTGCGCGTCATCACTATTTGAGCGGCTCGCTCGGAGGTGGCGCCCGGTGTTACCTGGCCACGTGGGAAGGGACACCCGTCGCCTTCGCGGCCACGCTGAAGATGTTCGGGTTTCCGCGGCGGCGGCGGGTCACGCGGCTGGTGACGCTGCCCGATTACCAGGGAATCGGCGTCGGGGCCCGGCTGCTTGACGCCGTGTGCGATATCGAATCGGAAGACGCCCATCGCCTGAGCGTGACGACCAGCCACCCCGCCATGATCCGCTACTGCGAGCAATCGCCCGCGTGGCGGCGGACCCACGTCTGCCCCGCCGGCGCCCGCAAACATTACCGGGCCCGCGGCCGCGTGGTGAAGACGTCGCAGGGGCGGGCGGTGGTTTCGTTCGCATACTTAGGGGGTGGCACGCCCTGAGGGCTTTAGCCCGGTGGGCGTAGGAAGCTGCGCCCCGGCGTCCATACGATTGGCCTTGCCTGGCAGCACAAACCTTCGCTGCGTTGCACACGCCCACCGCTCGCAAGGCTCGCTTTGGGCGTGCCACCCAACTTAGGCGTGCCACCCGACGAAAGCCAATGCGGAAACCCAAACCTTGCGACTTCGAAGCGTACCGCCTGAAGACCTTTGAAGAACGCTCGATCGCCGAGATCGCCGTGGCTCAAAACGTGACGGTCCAAACGGTTTACAACCGCATCAAGCGGGCGGCGAAGAAGATCGAAGGCGACACGCCGGACGCCCGCTCGCTGCGGCACAAGCTCGATTGCGAGCGGCTCGAGTTCGCGTATTGCGAGGCCATGCGAGCCTGGCGGCGTTCGCAGGAGCCGGTCGAAACCACCCGCGTCTCCACTGCCGATGGCAAACGCAAAGCCGAAAAGGTGGAGCAATCGCAGACGGGTGATGTCCGGTATTTGCAGCAGGCCCAGAAGATCATGGCCGACCTTACGGAACTTCGCCGCACGGGCTCCACTGAAACCCATCCGTCGAGCAGAGAGAACGCGGAAACCCATGTCCAAACGCTTGGCCTTGACCAGCGAGCAGCGGAACTCGATCGCATCCTTGCGGAAGCGCTTGAGCGCAAGTCAGAAGCGGCGGCTGATCGAACTGATCGAGGGGCGGCCGATTGAGGCGCTAATGTCGGGCGGCTCGCTGTGGCGGTACTGCCCGCACCGGCCGTGGTCCCGGCAGCAAGCCTTCCTGGATCTGAATTGCCTGGAGGCCTTTTACGGCGGGGCGGCCGGCGGCGGCAAGAGCGACGCCCTGTTGATGGCCGCCCTGATGTACGTGCACGAGCCGGGCTACGCCGCGCTCATCCTCCGCAAGGACACCCAGCGGCTCTCGCTCTCCGGGGGGCTGATCCCGCGGTCGCACGAGTGGCTGACCGGCCCGCACGTCGCGCCGCCCTTCGGCCGGCCGCCGCGATGGCAGGACCGGGAGCGCCGCTGGCTCTTCGCCACCGGGGCCGCCCCGGCAAGCGTCAGCTTCGGGTATCTCAAGGACGCCGGCGACAAGTACCGCTACGGAAGCAGCGAGTATCAATACATTGCGTTCGATGAACTGACGGAGTTTCCCGAAGAGGATTATCTCTTTCTCTTCAGTCGTTTACGAAGAACCCGCGACATCGCGGCGCCGCTGCGGATGCGGGCCGCCAGCAACCCCGGCGACATCGGGCACGCGTGGGTGAAGGCGCGGTTTTTGCCGGAGGCTGGAAATTGGAGGCTTAAGACGGGAGAAGAAACCGTCCGCGTCCGCACGTCCGCCAAACGCCAAGCTCCAAACTCCAAGCTCGTCCTGTTCAAAGGGGACCGCGCGTTCGTCCCGGCCCTCATCGCCGACAATCCCGCGCTCGACCAGGCGGCGTATCTCGAAAGCCTCGCGCACTTGCCGCGGCTGTGGCGGCTGCGGCTGATGGAAGGCGACTGGTCGGTGCGGGAGGAAGGGCTGATCCGCCCGGCATGGTTGCGGGAGTACGATCTGCTCGGCGATCGGCTGCGGATGTTTCGGCCGGATGGTTCGCTGATCGCCGAGATGCCCGAGGGCGATTGCCGGCGGATCGCCACGATCGATCCCGCCGGCACGTCGCGGGAGCGGGCCCAGGAACGCCGTGGTCGGCCGCCGAGCTACTCGGTCATTCAGGTGTGGGACATCGCGGCGGGCGACGCCGCCGGCCCGCTGCTGGCGCTCCGCGACTGCTTCCGCGACCGCGTCGGGTTCGACGCGCTCATTCACGCGATTGTGCGGGTCCATGATCGCTGGACGCCGCAACGGCTGCTCATCGAACAAGAAAAACTCGGGCAGGCGGTGGTCGACCTGCTGGGCGAGCGGCTGCCGATTCAATGCGCGTCCACGGGCGGCCGGGATAAGGTCGCCCGCGCCGGTCCGCTGCTGTATCTGATGGAACAAGGCCGCGTCTTTCTGCCGCGGGCGGAGTACGCCTGGCGCGGCGCCCTGGAAGCCGAATGGCTGGCCTGGACCGGCCTGGAGGGAGAAACGTGCGACCAGATCGACGCCGCCGCCTACGCCGCGATGGAAGCGACCCGCCTGAGCGGGCAGCGTGGGGTGATTACGATCGGCCCGGTGTTTTGGGGGCAGCGCGGCGATTAGGCGGCGCTGCGCCTTGCGGACCTTCGCCCTCAAAAAGCCATTGCTGCCTGCCCCTCGTTGGAACGACGTCCGTCGGGAGCAGGTCGGCGAGGAAGGTCGCATCGACGCTTCCCAATTCCTTCGGCTCAAGCTTGTGTAACCCGCCGCCGTACACACGACCTTCATTGAGGAGCTGTGCGGGAACCATCGCATTCAGCGATTCCCAGATACGTCGCATCAGTATCGAATCCGTTTCGACGGCCCGCGCCAGTCGTGCGGTGGGATACATGGCCAGATACACGTTTGCGACGGTAGCGCGCGAGTTATTGAGGATAAACCGGAACGGCCGACCCGACTTGGCGTCGCCGCGACCGATGTACGTGCAAAGAATGGGCGCCGGCGGGCGCTGCTCCTGGCTATACCACGGGACGCGGTGACTACAGATGTAACCGGCAGGCAGCCCGCGGGCCTTGCCTTCCTCCAGATAGGCGAACAGCGCGGGGTATTTCTGACGAATCTGCTCCTCGGGAAGCTTCGTGTCGAGGAGGTAAAGCCGCCGCTCGACATCCGGCGCCCCGTCTTCGAGGGCCGCAATTTCGTCCTGGCAGAGATACCGCGGACTGGGCAGGATGGGCCGAAATAACTCGATTGGTAAGCCGCGGGCCAGGATGTCGTCTCGGGAGAGGATGAAGAAGCTGTTGGCGCCGGTGGCGACGCCGCGCTTGATGTGGAAGAAATCGCTCAGGCGAGGCGCGTCGGAGCACTCGCGTATTTCTGAAATCGGAAATCGCGTCCATTTCGTTTCCTGGGCCAGGGCATCGGCCCCAACTTCGCGCGCGATCCGTGGCTCTGTGATCGTGCCCCCGAACGTGAATTTCACGTGATGATTGGCGGGCGGCGGCGCGTTCCAAAACCAAACGACGGCCGAAGAGACCAGGGCGTCGGCGAACTGTACGTCCTGGGGGTCGAAGCGATGAATATGCAGGAGCGTCACGCGCTGAAGCAGGTATCGCTTAACCTCCCGACCGTAATTCACGTCCATGAATTCGCTGGGGATGAGCCAGCCCGCCACGCCGCCGGCGGCCATCCATGGGTGGGACTGCCCCAGGAAGTGGCAATAGAGTCCGGCGAGGCCGCTCAACTCCATGCCGCTGGCCTGCTGTGTTCGCTGCTGCAATCGTCGCTTCTCTCCGTTTTGCAGGTGGTGGTGGCGGACGTAGGGAGGATTGCAGATCAGGAGATTGAATTGCGGCGCCGGTTCCGCCCGCGTGAAGTCGCAGTGATTGACGATCAGGCCGTGTTCTTTCCAAAGCTCCGCTGCAGGATCGCCATAGTGCGGATCGATTTCGAAACCGACGGCGCGGCGGATGCGATCTCTGGGAAACACGCGCAGCAGGGCCGAGAAAAACGAACCGGCGCCAAGCGCGGGATCGAAAAAACGGATGTTTGCGTCCCGCGGCAGCAGCGACGCGGCATAACGGAGAACGTCCTGGGCGAGCGCACTGGGCGTGGCAAACTGGCCCATTCGGTTTCGCTCAAGCTGAGTCCTTTGCGCGTCCAAGGACTCCTGCAGCAATAGGCGCCGCCGTTCGGCCTGTTCCAGTGTTTCGCTCATGCTCATAGTCCGAACTTCACAAAGTCATCGATGCGGTGCTCCCATACCCAGTCGATGCCCTCGGCCGCCTCATAGCCGAGATAGCCAGTGTCAAAGTAACCGCACAAGAAGAGGTTGAACCGCACGTGCTTGCCATAATTATGCCGAAGCTGCGCCATTTTGACCGCCTCCTCCTTGCGCCGCTTGTTGGTATTGGTGAAATCGCCGGCGGACTTCGCCTCGAAAAAAAGCGGCGTCTTTTGCTTTCGGCCCTTCTTCGGTTGAATGGCGACGTCCACGGGGATGTTCACCGCTCGCGCGCCCCCTTCGAGCTTGACCGGCACATTCAAGCGAAACGCGAATGTGCCGACGGGCATGGAATCGTGCCGTGGCCGATCGGCGCTGGAGAGTTCCCTGTAACCCCGCGTCTGAAGCCAAACCTTGATTGCGGCGAACTGCCGCCTTTCCTGGGCATTGCGAATAATCGGGTTGGCGACCGCGCCGCACAGCCGATCGGCCACGATCGTGGCTGCCCGGCGGATTTCGACCTCGGAGGGCGGAGGACTCTTGCGCTCGAGCCACACAAATATATCGGGGTCGGCCATCTTCTCGAAAATCTCCGCTACTCTGGCGAGATCACGGTCGATGGACGCAGCCGCCATGCGCGGCGGAAGCCGCTTCTTGAGCTCCATGCTCTTGACCAGCGTCGCCGAGACGCCGGCCAGACCGATCAACCGGTCAACCGCCAGTGGCGGACAGGTGGACATCCGCAGGGTCGGCAGGATTTCCGGATGGTTCCGAATGGTTTCTGGCTGCACTCGCGTGACGGCGTTCGTCAACCGAAGGGCGGTTTCAACGTCGCTGGTCGTTTGGATGCGTGTCTCGCGAAACGCCTGGGGCGCAAATTTCATGAACCAGTCGTTGTACATATCGACCGACTGCGCAATGTCGGCTTTCCAGCGATGCGGCTTGTCTCGGTTCACTGCCATCGGCGCGCATCCATCTTCTCAATCGGCCCGCCATGACCGCCGTTGAGCGAGCTCTTGGTGGGGCAGGCGGTTCTTGGCAGTCTAGCAGGCCGAGTCGGCTTGGCAATTGGGCCGCGGGGCCGGCGGCGGTTTTCCTCCGCGGCTTGCGGCCCGCAGAATCGACCGCTATATTCCAACCTCTCGCAAGGTCATCCGCATGTCGAACGACGCTTCTTCAAATAAGAAAACCGACCCGGGCGTTCCGCAAGCCCCGAAGGCGACCAACGGCCAGTCGGCCGAGCACGCCGCCGATCTCGCCTACGAGCGGCGGCTGATGTGGGCGTTGCAAAACCCGGTCGTCAGCGCGGCGCTGCGGCAATTCATCGACCCGCAGGAAGTGCTGCGGTTGGGGATGTCCTTCTGGTCGTCGCGGGTGGTTCTCACGGCGGTCGATCAGGGCGTGTTCACGCGGCTCTCGGGCAAGTCGCTTACCGCCGAAGAATTGATCGGGATGTTTTCGTGGCATCCCCGCGCCGCCACCGTGTTTCTCGACGCGCTGGTGGCGATGAAGCTGCTCAAGCGCGACGCCTCCGAACGCTATTCCAACGCGGCCCAGGCGGAACTCTTTCTCAATCGCAGCAGGCCGAGCTACGTCGGGGGGCTGATGGAGCTTTCCAGCCGGCGGCTTTACAAGCTGTGGGATTCGCTGGGGGACCTCTTGGCCACGGGCGCGCCGGCCGCGGTCGAGGAACAAGGGGAAAACGAATTCTTTAGCACATTGTATCAAGATCCCGAGGAATTGGAGCGGTTTCTTTCCGGCATGACGGGCATTTGCACCGGCGAGGCGATCCTCATCGCCAGCCGCTTTCCCTGGAAGAAGTTTCGCACGTTTCTCGATATCGGCGGCGCCCAGGGGGCCCTCTCGGTGCGGGTCGCGCTGACGCATCCGCACATTACCGGCGGCAGTCTCGATCTGGCGGCGGTGCAGCCGATCTACGAGAAATACGTGGCGTCGTTCGGCCTGGCGGACCGGTTGAAGTTCATCCCCGGCGACATGAACGTCGGCCCCTTTCCCGCCGCCGACGTAATCACGATGGGCCATCTCCACCACGGCTACGGAGAGGACAAGCGCCGCGAACTGATCGGCAAGGCCTTTGACGCCCTGCCCGACGGCGGCGCCCTGGTCGTCTATGACGCGATGATCGACGCGAAACGGAAGAACATGGTCGGGCTGCTCTCGAGCCTGAACATCATGCTCGAGACCCGCGACGGCTTCGAGGCGCCGCTGGAACGCGTGAAAGCGTGGCTGACCGACGCCGGCTTCACCGACGTCAAAAGCCGCCACCTCGTAGGCCCGACGTCGATGGTCTACGGCTTCAAGGCGGGCCGAATGCGGTGATGCTGCCGTCCTCGGTCGTGACGTAAACCCGGCCGGCGGCGATGGCGACACCGCCGAGCACGGTCGTCTCGGGCAGCGGCAGGTCCTGCTTCACCTCGCCGGTCGCCAGGTCCAGGACGCGGAGGCGGTAGGGCATGGCGGTGCGCTGCGGTTGGTACCGGCGGTCGTCGTTGCGGACGGTCGCGCCGAGGTACACGGCGTTGTCGCTCGCGGCGATCGCGGTGATGGCCCGGCGCTCGCCGCGGTGCTGGAACAGTGGGTCGTCGGCCTCCCAGATCACCTCCGACCACATTTCGGTGCGGTCCTCGACGACCGGCTTGTCCAGCATTCGCATCAGGTGAACGGCGCTGTCGCCGCCGCCGCCGCGGCCGCTCGCCGTCTTCGGACCGCCGCCGACGCTGACGAAGCGGTTATCGTCCGGGTCGATGGCGAACAGCCGCGCCAGCGTGCCGCCGAATCGCGGCTTGCGCCAGCCGCCGGCGGTCTGGATCGGCTCGCCCAGCAGCGTGTTGTCGCCGAACCGCAGCGCCCGATCCTCCCGTTGAATCCGGTCCGGGATGTTGCGGGTCTTGAGGTCCAGGCCGGCCAGTTCCCAATCCGTGTTGGGCGTGAGCTCCACGCCGTTGCGCCTAAACGCCTGTCGGGGAAGCTGAAGCCAGTGGTCGCTCACGATCGCGATGGAGTTCTGGATCGGCTGGTGCTCGAGCGGCAGGTCATAGCCCTTGATCGACGCCGTGTGCCGCACCGCCAGTTCGTTCCACCGCCCGCGGTTCTTCACCGCGCCGGTGCGGTCGTCGAGCAGATACCACCACAGCCCGCCGTCGCTGCTGGTGTGGCGACCGGCCACGACGTACACGCCGACGTCCTCGACCGGCACGGCGCCGAACACCGGCCAGGCCGATTCGAGCTGCCCGTTGACCATGATCCGCTGGTGGGTCGGGGCTGCGAAGAACCGCCAGATGACCTCGCCGGCATCGCGGCTCAGGGCGTAGACGTAACCGTCCCGCGTGCCGGCGAGGATCATGCCGCGGTGGATCGAGGGTGGCAGATCGACGCGGCCCTCGACCGGCGTCCGCCAGCGCTGCTCCCCGGTCGCCGCGTCCAGGGCGACGATCTGCCGGGCGTGGGGAAGGGCGTAGCAGACCACGCCCTCGGCGACCGTGCCCGCGGTGGCCGGGCCGCGGATAATCGCGTCGACATCCCACTGCCGCCGCAACATCGGGTGCGCCGCGGCCGGGTCGGCCGTGACCCGCCACTTCTGCTCGAGGGCCAGCGGCGTGTCGCCCCCGACCCACAGCCGCCGGGCCGGGCCCTGGAAGAACTGCGGCCACGCGGCGGCCTCCTCGCCCGGCGCCGCCGCGGGCTTGCCCGGCCCCACGGTCAGCCGGCGGTCGTCGGGGACCGGGTCGCCCGGCTCGCGGCTGTGATAGACCTTCGTCCCCGGCAGGTAGGGCTGGCAGGCGCAGGTGTTGGGCGGAACGTAGATCATTCCGTTGGCGGGAAAGGCGCCGATGTCGCAGCCCGACCGCCCGGATCGGTTGATAAGCGGCTTGTCGGTCAGGTCCATCGGGTAGACGTTGGGTCCGATGACCCACCACGCCGGCGTGCTGCGGAACAGCGCGCAGGCGATCGGCCGCATCCCGTAGTCCTTGAATGCGTCCTGCACGACGACGAAGTCGCCGGGCCTTTCGACCGGCCACCGCCCGAAGACCGCGCCGCCGTCGGTGGTGAAGACGGTGTCGCCGCGGAGCAGCATGTGGACATGCGAGTGCCCGCCGCCGGTGCCGCCCGGCCAGGCGCCGCGTTCGCTGCCGAAGTACAACTCCCCGCCCGTCGCCGCGTCGAGGATCAGCCCGTGGGCGATGGTCTTCTTGTGCCCCAGATCGTTCACCACCTGCCAGTTGGTCATGGCCGAGGCGATCCGCCCGTTTTCGTACTGCATGTTCCACACCGTCGCCCGCTGGCCGTGCCGCTCGTCGTTCCAAGTCCACGTCCAGCGGGGGGCGCCGGTTTTCAGGTCCATCGCGCGGATGTGGTTGGGCACGACCGACGGCCAGTGGGTGTACGAGGAGTTTTTGACCTTGTTCGGCCCCTCGTGGATGAAGAACACGCCGCGGCCGATGGTCGGGTAGGCGTACGTGGCGTCGCCCTCGGGCCTGGCCGACCACAGCCGCTCGCCCGTCTTCGCATCGAGCGCGACCACCTCGTGCTTGGTCGATTGCGTCAGCACGCCGTCGGCCAGGCGGAGCTGCAGGTCGCCGGCGATGTCCGCCTGTCGACGCCAGGCATTGCGGTCCGCCTTCACCATCGCCTCGGTGACCCGCAGGTCGATGCCCTGGTCGTAGACCCGGATCAGCTCGCCGGTGTTGGCGTTTAGCGCGACGGTCAACCCGCCGTATTCCCCCTCGTAGTGATGGCGATGGAGGTAGATCTTCCCGTCATCCATGACCAGGGCGTAGCGGTTGGCCGGCTCTTCGAGGAGGCGGTCCCAGATCGGAAGGCCGGAGAACGCGTCGCGGGCGATCAGCTTGACGCTGTGGCGGTCGGCCTCGAGGTCGTGGAATTCGGTCAGCGCCACCGCGTCATCGACGAAGACATACGGCAGACGCTGATTGGTCGGCCCGGCGATCCACTGGAGGCCGTTGGCCGGGCCGACGAGCGTATCGGGCGAGTGCAGCGAGTTGGCGTTGTCGCCGTTGTACATCGGCCAGTCGGCCATCGCCGCCGGGCGGGGCTTGACGGTCGTTTCCCACCCGCCGCCGGCCTTCCAGTGCAGCCGACCGCCGGGGCGGCAGGCCGCCAGCGCCGCGTCGCGGGTCGGCCCGGCGCCGATGTAGGCCGGGTCGACGATCATCTCCGCGATCGTGTTGTCCGCGATGCCCAGGCCCGCCGAAGCGTCCCAGAGGCGCGCCGTGACCTGCCCGTAGACCCCGGCCTGCCGGGCCGCGGCCGCCCACCGCGCCGCCGCCGCGGCGTCCGGGGCCCACGCCTCGATCACCACCGGCCGGGCGCGGGCCAGGGCGACCAGCTCCGCCGGGTCGGCCTCGGCCATCACCACCACCAGCCCGCTCGCCTTCGACGCCTCGGGCAGACACTCGCTAATCGCCCCGGCCCGCGCGGCCGCGGCGAACAACAGGATCGCCAGCGCGGCGAGGGCGAGGGCGGCGTGGGCTCTGGTCAGCTTCATCGGTCGGTTCCTGGGGATCGATGTTGTGGCGCGGGAGGCCACAGGGGGTCGGGAGTCTTTTTCGGTCAACGCATTTTCCATTGGATTACCGCTTGGACCGAAAAAGACTCCCGACCCCTTCCCTCCCCGAATCGTGCAATGTCATTCAGCCGAATCGCCCGCTGATGTACTCTTCGGTCTGCTTGTTCTCGGGGTTGGAAAAGATTTTTTGCGTGGGGCCGTATTCCACCAGGTCGCCAGCGTACATGAAGGCCGTGTAATCGGAGATACGGGCGGCCTGCTGCATGTTGTGCGTGACGATGACGATGGTGTATTCCTCGCACAACTCCTGCATCAACCGTTCGATGGCGGCGGTCGATTTGGGATCGAGGGCCGAGCACGGCTCGTCCATCAGCAGCAACTCGGGGCCGGTGGCGATGGCCCGCGCGATGCACAGCCGCTGTTGCTGCCCGCCGGAGATGCCCAGGGCGGAACTGCGGAGCCGGTCCTTCACCTCGTCCCACAGTGCCGCCCGCTGAAGGCATCCCTGGACCAATGCGTCGGTGTCGCGCCGGGTCAGCCGGTAGTGCAACCGCGGGCCGAACGCGACGTTGTCGTAGATCGACTTGGGAAACGGGTTGGGCCGCTGGAAGACCATGCCGATCCGCCGCCGCAACCGGACGGCGTCGATCTTGCGGTCCAGCAGGTTTTCGCCGTGCAGGTCGATCACGCCCTCGGCCCGCGCCCCCGCAATCATGTCGTTCATCCGGTTGATCCACCGCAGGAAGGTGGACTTGCCGCAGCCCGAGGGACCGATCAGGGCGGTGATTCGCCGGGCGGGGATGTTCAGCGAGACGTCGCGGACCGCCTTGAAGTCGCCATACCAGCCGCTGAGATTCTTGATCGACAGGGAGACCGGCAGCTCATTCATAGGGGGCGCGGTGGGGCTGGCGATGGTTCCCAGCGGCCGGGCGGCGGGGGCCGGCGCCCGGCCGTCCCGTTCGGTCAGCGCCACCGGCGCGTCGGTCCGTTCGGCCGTATGCGATTCCGTCTGCAATGGGTGGGTCATGATAAGGGCTTCTGGAATCGGTTGCGGACAAAGACGGCCAAGGCGTTGAACGACAGAAGCACCGCTAGCAGTACGATGATACCAGTCGCCGCAATGCGATGGAACTCGCCGCCGGGTTTCCCCGCCCAATTGTAGATTTGCAGGGGCATGACGGTGAAGTCGTCCATCAGGTTTCCCGGCGTAAAGGTGATAAACACGATCCCCGCGATGATCAGCAGCGGGGCCGCCTCCCCGATGGCGCGGCTGAGGGCCAAAATGGCGCCGGTGCATGTGCCGGGAATGGCCGCCGGCAGGGCGATTTTGGCGATCGCCTGCCATTTCGTGGCGCCCAGGGCCATCGCCCCGTGCCGCATCGATTGCGGAACGGCCCGAAGCGCTTCCTGGGAGGAAACGATGATGATCGGAAGGATCACCAGCATCAGCGTCAAGGCGCCGGCGAGCACCCCCCGGCCGAAGGGTAAGGCAAAGTAGTACCACGCCCGCTGGTCGATCAGCGTCGGCTCGCTGCCCGCGACGATCACGCCCTGAAGCAGCCGGTCCCGTTCGGCGCGGTCGACCAGGCCGAACACCTCGCGGCGGATCGCCCGCAGTTCGGCGCCGTCCAGGCCGTTCATGCCGCGGACCCAGGCGATCATCTGGTCCCGGTTTTTCTGCATGTCGCTGCGAAACGAGGCCGCGGCCAGGGCCTGGTCCACGATGGTTTCGGCGGCCGCCGGAGAAATGGCGGCCGCGCCGATTCCGCGTGGGCCCCGCGTGGCGTTGATTCCGTCGCTCAAGGCGTCATGGAACGTGTCGATCTCCCGCTCGACCGATTCCTTTAGCGGCGTGATCTGGTCGCCGCGGACGACCGAGAACTCCGCCTCCGGCGCCCGGCGCGACGGCTCGGCCCGCAGCGGCAAATCGGCATGGGCCGGCGTCGACGCCGCGCCCCGGCCCGAGACCGGCAGGTAATACGATTTGCCCGCGGCGTCCATGTAACGGTGATACCATTGCTGGCCGATGACGAACTTCGGCTCTAAGGGATTGCCGAAGAGCCCGAACATCTGGGCGAACGCCGTCAATCCGAGGATGCCGTACACGATGGAGGGGACGCCCGCCAGGTTCGTGATGTTCATTTGAATCAGGCCGTGCAGGCGGCGGAGCCATGCGTGCTTGGGCTGGTACTCCTCCAAGAGCACCGCGGAGGCGACCCCCAGCGGAATGCCGACGACGCCGCAGATGAACATCACCAGGATCGAACCGTACAGGGCCGCCTTGAATCCGGAGCTTTCCGCGTCTTTCGAGGGGAAGCGCGTGAGAAAATCCCACGACAGGTGCGGCAGCCCCAGCCAGGCGATCGCAAAGATCAGCGCCGCCAGGATGCCGATGGCCAACGCCGTGGCGCCCCAGGCCACGGCCACAAAGCCCCGCTCCTTGGCGGTGCGAATCAAGCCGGATCGTGGTCTGCGTTGGTCAGCGGGAATCATGGGTTGATGGTAGAGGCTTGTATCTCAACGTCAGCGCCGCTTGCGCGTGTCATCAATCCGAAATCCTAAGCACGAAATCCTAAACAAATTCAAAGCGCCAATGACCGAAATCCAAAACGGCCACCCCCGCGCGAAAACGCAAGGGGACGTCTCGAACATTTGAATTTCGGATTTGTGATTTGTTTCGGATTTCGAAATTCGTGCTTCGGAATTGGTGGCGGAGGCGCCGCATTCGCGAGAGGATCGGTCAATGGTACACCTGCCGGAACCGCCTCCGCACGACGCCGCCCAGCGCCGTGAGTGCAAACGTCATGCAAAACAACGTCGCCGCCACCGCGTAGCTCGAATAATACTCGACGGTCCCGTGCGGGGCGTCGCCGAGAAATATCTGCACCATGTACCCCGTCATCGGCTGCACCGGCGCGCTGAGCGACGCAGTGGCCGCCGCGTCGAACTGGCCGGTGGCCGGGTCCAGAATCTGCACCGGGCTGGCCCCGGCCGCCAGCGCCACGATCATCGTCTCGCCGATCGCGCGGGCAAACGCCAGCAAAGAGGCCGCAACAATTCCGCTTAAGGCCGCGGGAACGACCACTTTGATCGATGTCTCGAACCGATTGGCGCCGACGCCGTAAGACGCCTCCCGCAGGGCGTTGGGCACGGCCCGCAGCGCGTCTTCGGCAAGCGAGCAGACGATCGGCAAGGCCATGATGCCCACCGCCAGTCCGGCGGCCAGCCCGTTGTAATTGTCCGGCCGTAGCGATTGCCAGAACCCCCCCGTGGTGTCGTCGCCAAAGGGAAGCTGCAAGAAGGGCGTGATCAGCGTGAGCGCAAAATAGCCGAACACGACGGTCGGAATGCCGGCCAGCACCTCCAGCGTGGGCTTGATCATCGTCCGCAGCCGGGCGGGGGCGTACTCGCTCAGCCAGATCGCGATGATCAGCCCCAGGGGAAGCGCCACGGCCATCGCCACGCACGTAATCTTGAGCGTGCCCAGGATGAGCGGCCACACGCCGAAATGTTTCGTCTCGCCCAAGAGCGGGCTCCACCTCAGGCCGGTGAGGAACTCCACCACCGACACGTCCATCATCTCGTTTTGCGCGGTCGGGTGGGGCTCGGCGAAGAAGTTAAACGCCTCCGCCCCCAGCAGGATGACAATGGAAACGGTAATGGCGAGGGTGAACGCGCCGCACGCGATCAATCCCGTCATGATCGCAGACTCGCGAACGGTCCGCAGCCGCACCGACCGTGGCCGCGCACGAGCCAGCAGCTCCATGTAGTGCGCGATTTGCGGCGTCGTGTGGCTGACGGTGGCCATGCGTGGTTCAGTCTGGGGCCCTAAAGCGCAACTTCAGCGCCGCGCGCGGATGCGGAAATCCGAAATCCGAATCTCGAAATCCGAAACAAATTCGAAGCACGAAAGACCGAAATACGAATCCACCGCACCAGCGCGTGAGGGTGTGGGGACGTTTCGAACATTCGAATTTCGGATTTGGGATTTGTTTCGGATTTCGAGATTCGTGCTTCGGATTTGGTTGCTGGATCGCGGGGGGGGCGGGCATGGTCCCGTTTTCCATGCCTTACTCGTACACCTCCGTAACGGGCCCCTCGACGGAGTCGCCGTGCTTGTCGAGGTACTGCGAGCCCGTCTTTCCCGCTTTCAGGTTCGCTTCGGCGCGGTCGTACACCTCCTCCGGAAGTCGCACGTAACCGACTTCCTCCGACAATTCCGGGGCGTTTTCCAGGTAAAAATCGACGAAGGCCTTCACCTCGGGCCGCATGAGCGACTTCACGTTGACGTAGATGAACAGGGGCCGGGACAGCGGGGCGTACGAGCCGTCTTCAATCGTTTCCGGCGCCGGCAGCACCGCCTTGCCGGTCTTCGGGTTCAGCACCGGGACCGCCTTGAGCTTGTCCTTGTTCTCGAAGTAGTACGCGCAGCCGAAGTAGCCGATCGCATATTTGTCGCCGGCGATCCCCGTGACGAGAATGTGGTCGTCCTCCGACACCGACATGTCGGGGCGGAACGCGTTGTCGCTGCCCACGATCGCCTCCCGGAAGTAGTCGAAGGTGCCGGAGTCGGAGCCGGGGGAATAGACCTTGATCGGCCGGTCGGGAAAGGAGGGATCGATGTCGCTCCACTTCTGGACGCCCCCCGACTCGAAAATCGACCGGAGTTGTTCGACCGTCAACTCCTCGACCCAGTCGTTGGTCGGATGGACCGCCACCGTCAGGCCGTCGTAGCAGATCGGGAGTTCAATGAACGCGACGCCGTTCTCCTCCGCCTTTGCGTTTTCACTGGCCTTGATCGGGCGCGAGGCGTCGGAAATGTCGGTCTCTGCGGCGGTGAACCGTTTGAAGCCGCCGCCCGTCCCCGATACGGCGACGGTCACCTTCACGTCCGGATGGACCTTGCCGAAGCTCTCGGCGATGGCTTCGGAGACCGGGTAGACGGTCGAAGAGCCGTCGATGGCCACCGTGCCCGACAACTTGGAATCGCCCCCCTTCGTTCCGCCGGTGTCCGTCTTGCAGCCGGTCAGCGCGGCCGTGCCCGCGATAGCGACGGCCAACCACGCACCGAACCCAAAACGCGACATCGTTCCGCCAGGTCTCATCGGTCAACTCCAGTGAGTGAGTGAGGGAACAGGGCGCAACCCACAGCGTGAGCAAGGAAAGCGTGGGGAGTCCGACGCGGAAGCAAGGGAGGCGTGGAGAGCCTAAAGCGCGAGCAAGGGATGTGCTTTCTCTTCCCGCCTCACACCATGGATACATCGTGCCGGAGCGATGGTCGCCACGCAACCCCCCGGAAATCGGCCGGAAAAAGCGGTCTTTCCCAGCGCGGCGTAACCGCAACCAGCCGGCGTTGATTTCGGGGCTCGGGGTTCGGGGTTCGGGGCGCCCCTCCGTTGACGATGGGGTAAAGGGACCGCACGGGCCGCGGCGTGCGCGCGGCCCCGCGGATGATTGACATAAGTAGTGAATTCCTATACGCTTTTGTCCACGATGGCTTGGGTGGCGCTGTGAACGGGGACGGAGACCGATTGGCGGCTGGAGAAGGAGCGCGGAGACTTGGACGGCAAGAAGCGAATGGAATTCAAACGCGGCGATCTCGTCATTTACGCGATGAGCAAGCGATCGCCTCACCCGGGGCCCCACGCGCGAGATATCCGGCCGTCGTCCCAGGGGGAGGATTACGGCTACGTGGTGGACAAATTCTGGGTGGTGGAATCGACCACGCCGGACGGCTATGTCATGCTGGGAACCCGCCGCGGCAAGCATCAGTTCGTGAAAATCGGGGATCGCGGACTGCGGCGGGCCCGCTGGTGGGAGCGACTGCTTTACCGCCACCGCTTCCCCAAATTGCCAAACCGCCTCCCCGAAGAGGACTAGGCCCTGTCGGTAAACGCGACCGGATGCGACAACAAGGAGCCCTGGGTAAAAGGGGCACTGGGTAAGCCCAGGCCTAACGGGGCGAACGGGCCCGACACCGCGCTGGACAAAGTAGCGCGGCCCTTTGGGCCTGATTCAACGGAAGCGGCCCGCCGCCGAGTTGACACGTTTAACCCCGAGCCGCAGGCGACGGGCGCCAAGCCCCAAACCGCGGCGCCACGACGCCTAGCTACTCGAACCGTTCCCGCTACTCGAACAGTTCTTCCCCGTGCAAATGAAATCGTAGCCCCGCCGCGGTCAGCCGCGTGAAGAGTTCCGCCTGGTGTTCGCGGTCGCGGGTTTCGATCAGGCACAGCGCGTTGACGCTCGCGACGTCGGCCCCGCAGAATGCGCGGTCGTGGGAAATCTCCCGCACCGAGGCCCCCGCTTCCGCGATCAACCGCGTGAGTTGCGCCAGCCCCCCGGGGCGGTCGGAGATATGCACGGTGAAGCGGCAGATGCGGCCGTCCGCCACGAGCCCCTTTTCGATGACCGTGGCGAGCACGCCGGGATCGATATTGCCTCCGCACAGGCACAGGACGACGCGCTTGCCGGCCAGTTCCGGCAGTTCTCCGGCGAGCAGCGCCGCCAGCGAGGACGCGCCGCCCCCTTCCACCACCGCCTTTTCGCATTCCACCAGACGCAGGATGGCAAGGGCGATGTCTTCTTCCCGCACCGTGAGATGGCGGTCGATGTGGCGCCGGGCGATCTCGAATGCCAATTCGCCGACGCGGCCCACGGCCAGGCCGTCCGCCAGCGTCGGCCGCGCCGCCACCTCGACAGGCCGGCCGGCCTGCGCCGCCGCCGCATACGACGCGCACCGCTGCGGTTCGACGCCGATGATTTGCGTTTCTTTGCGGAGGCTCTTCACCGCCAGCGACACGCCGGCGATCAGCCCGGCCCCGCCGACGGGCACGAGGATCGCATCCGGCGCCGAAACTTGCTCGATGATTTCCAGCCCCGCCACGCCGGCCCCGGCGATGATCGCGGGATCGTCGAATCCGTGGACGTAGGTAAGCCCCTCCGCATCCGCCAGCCGCCGCGCGTGGTCCACCGCCTCGTTGAACGTGGCGCCCTCCAAGATGACACGGGCGCCCAACCGCCGGCACGTGCTGACCTTGATGAGCGGCGCGAACTCGGGCATCACCACGGTCACGGGCGCGGCCAGATCGCGCCCGTGATAGCAAAGCGCCAACGCATGGTTGCCGGCCGACGCCGCGATCACACCCCGCGACCGCGAGGCCCCGTCCAAAAGCAGAAGCGCGTTGCGGGCCCCGCGTTCCTTGAACGAGCCGGTCGGATGCAGGTAGTCGAGCTTGCAGAAGATCGTGCAGCCGGTCAGTTCGGAAAGCCGCGACGAGTACGGGCACGGCGTGACGGCGACGCCGTCGGCGATGCGGTCTCGGGCCGCGACGATATCGGCGAGTGCAACCATGCGAGTCCCTCCTGTGCGGAATCCCCGACCGCGCCCACGCCGAGCCGCGCCCGTCAGGAAGCGGCCCCACGCCCGTTAACCCTGCTTGGGCCACTCCCTTACGGTCGTGGCTCAGTTTCGATTTGCGGGCCACTCCCTTACGGTCGTGGTTCAGAGCTGCTCGTACCCAGCCTGGGAACGAGGCCGTTCGCCGACCGGTATCTTCGATCCTTTCCCCACCACTTCCCGAACATACCGCGGCACGGCGTAGCCGGCCAGTCGCGTGCGGAGTTGTTCGATCAAACCGCGGCCGCGGGCTTCTTCCACTTCGAAATGGGCGGCCCCGGCCACGCGGTCGAGTTGGTGCAGATAGTACGGCATGGCCTTGGCGTTGACGAGTCGTTGGCACAGTTCGGTCAGCGTGTCGGCGTCGTCGTTGATGCCTTTGAGCAAAACGGATTGGTTGAGCGTCGGAACGCCGGCGCCCACAATGCGACCAATGGCGGCGGCGACCGTTTCACAAATCTCGCGGGGGTGATTGGCATGCACGACCATGATGGGCGTGAGCCGCGTGGCCGTGAGGGCGGCGAGCAGGCCGTCGGTGACGCGCGAGGGAATGACCACCGGCAGCCGCGTGTGGACCCGCAACCGCGTGACGTGGGGGATGCGGGCGATCTGCCCGGCGAGTTCCTCGAGGGATGTGTCCGCGAGCGTGAGCGGGTCGCCGCCGCTGAGGATGACTTCCCGGATCGTTTGGTCGGCCGCGATCGCGTCGAGGGCGGCCGCCACGCCCGCCGTGTTCACCCCGCGTTCGCCGTAAGGGTAATGCCGGCGGAAGCAGTAGCGGCAATGGACGGCGCAGGCGGCGGTCGGCATGAGCAGTGCCCGGCCGGCATATTTTTTCAAGAGGGCCGGGGCGGGATGGACGCCGTTTTCCGGGGCGCCGGCCAGGTCCGCCTCGCCCACGGGGTCGCGGGAGAAGCCGGGCACATCGAGCGTTTCCTCGGCCGCGGCGGCCACCTGCAAAAAGAGCGGGTCGCGGGGGTCGCCCCGCCGCATCTTGCTTACGAAAAACGGCGGCGCCAGCACGGGGAAGTCGCGCTCGGCCGTCGCTTCGTCGCTATGCCGCGAGCGGCGGATCGCCAGCCGCTCGCACAGTTCCTTGCCGCTGCGGATCGCGTCTTTCAGTTCCCCGCGCCAATCGCCGCCGCAGGGGTCGGGGGTTTCTCGCTGCCACGCCGGCGCCCACTGGTTACCGGCGTCGCCAGCGAGAACGTCCTGACCCCATTCGGCGTTGCTTCCTGTTTTCGCGCCGGAGGGGGTCAAAGCTCTTCTCCCGTCGATGTGTTGTGATGATGGCGGCGTCGGTTGGCGGGAGAAGACCATTGACCCCGAGGGCGTCGGGCTACGCCGCGGGCGGCGGTTGCGATACAATTTCGTGGAACCGAACATACCCCAAATCTCCACCCTTTCGTAGTAGGAATCCTCCGTGGCCAGCTACAACACCAGCGAATTCAAGAAAGGCATCAAGGTCCAGATCGACGGCGAGCCCTACAAGATGATCGAGTGCAACTTCGTCAAGCCGGGCAAGGGCAACGCCCTGTACAAGTGCCGGCTGCGGAGTCTCATCCGCGGCACGATTCTCGACCGCACCTACCGCGGGGGCGAATCGCTCGAAGCCGCCGACGTCGAGGACACCGACGTCCAGTTCTCGTACCGCCAGGCCGACAGCTTCGTCTTCATGGACAACACCACCTTCGAGCAGTACGAGCTGCCCATCGACCAGATGGACGGGGCCGAGGATTATCTCAGGGAAGGCATGAAGTGCCAGATGACGCTGTACAACGGGGCGCCGATCTCGATGAGCCCACCCAACCAGGTGGAACTGACGGTCGAGTACTGCGAGCCGTCCGCCCGCGGCGACACCGCCACCAACGTCACCAAGCCCGCCAAGGTCGATACCGGGGCGGAAATCCAGGTCCCCGCCTTCGTCGGCATCGGCGACGTCATCAAGGTCGATACCCGCACGGGCGAGTATGTCGAGCGGGTAAGAAAGTAGGAAGGCGGGGGCTGACTTGTGGGGTGTGGCGGGCCGGGTTTGGGCGCTACCCCCTGACGCGGCGAAGCCGCAACCAAAATCCGAAGCACGAATATCGAAATCCGAAACAAACCCCAAATACGAAATTCGAATATTCAAAACATCCCCATGCGCTTCCATGCACGGGCGGCGGTTTTGAATTTCGGTCATTCGAGCTTCGAATTTGTTTCGGATTTCGAGATTCGGATTTAGGATTTCAACATGCGCGCAAACTGCGCTGAAGCTGCGGTGTAAGGACCTAAACCGCGTAGGATTTGGGGCCGCGGTATGAACAAGAAACGGAAACTTCCGACTTCAATCTGGCGTCCGACGGCGTCTCTTGGCGCGCTTCAACGTCGGGCGGAACTGCTCTCGCGGGTGCGGCGGTTTTTTCTGGAGCGCGGGTTCATGGAGGTCGAGACGCCGCTGCTTTCCGCCGACACCGTGGTCGATACCCGGCTCGACCCGCTGCCGGCCCAGCTTCTGACCGATCCCCGCCGGCCCAGCGAAGGCGAGCAGATGTGGCTGCAAACCTCGCCGGAATTCGCCATGAAGCGGCTGGTCGCGGCCGGGGCCACCGCCATCTACCAGGTCTGCAAGGCCTTTCGCGTCGGCGAGCAGGGCGAGTTGCACAACCCGGAATTCACGCTCGTCGAGTGGTATCGGGCCGGCGACGATTACGAGGCGGGAATGCGGCTGTTGTCGGACGTTTCCGAGGCGCTGCTCCATCGCGGCCCGGCGGAACGGATGACCTACGGCGACGCGTTCGAGAAATGCGCCGGCGAGCGGCCGCACGAGCTAACGCCCCCGTCCGCAGCGGAAATCGCCGCCGACCGGGACGTTTCGCTGCCGGACGATCCCGAAAATTTTCCGCTGCATGCGTGGATCGACCTGCTTTTCACCGCCCTCGTGCAGCCGCAGCTCGGCCGGGGCAGCCCGGTGATTCTGTACGACTTCCCCGCGGACCAGGCGGCCCTGGCCCGCATCCGCAGCGGTCGCCCGCCCGTGGCCGAGCGATTTGAACTATTGGTGGATGGCGTGGAACTAGCTAATGGCTATCATGAATTGCTGGATGCGAAGGAACTGCGGCGCCGCCAGCGGGAAGCCAACGCCGCCCGGCTGGCCGACGGCCGCTACCGCCTGCCGGAAGAGAGTCGCCTGCTGGCCGCGATGGAGGAGGGGCTGCCGGCGTGCTGCGGCTGCGCCCTCGGCTTCGACCGGGCGGTGATGGTGGCCACCGGGGCCAAACGGCTGGATAGCGTGATGGCGTTTCCGATCGACCGCGCGTAACGTGGCCGGGGTCAGGGGTTGCGTGTGTGGCGCCGGCTCCACCAGTGCCCTCGAACGCAGCGTTCTTTGGGCCGGCGCGATGTTCGTTGGGAAGTCAGCCTGAGGGCGCTAGCCCCAGGTTGGAACCGGGCGCCAGCGCGGCGGCGCCGGACAGCGGCGCGCGAAGGGACGAAGGAACCGGACGCTAGCGCGTTTCGGCTGAGGAACCCCACGAATTGGAGACATGAACGATGAACCGCTTTCTGACATTGTTGAGTGTGCTGACGGTGCTTCTGGGTAGCGCGGTGGCGGCCGCCGAGCAGCCCTCCGGCGACGCCGCGCTCGATCCCTTGGACCAGGCGGCGGCGACGCCCGACGCTCAGCTTCAGCAGTGGATCAAGGACCTCGACGCCGACGACTTCCACC
>Ga0180438_10000607_pt1 | contig 67679 bp, 58 predicted proteins | sample SS_ome_12_FD_132455 | JGI IMG/M metagenome (GOLD analysis project Ga0180438, IMG submission 132455) | Hypersaline lake sediment archaeal communities from the Salton Sea, California, USA - SS_3_D_2 metaG | ecosystem: Environmental > Aquatic > Non-marine Saline and Alkaline > Hypersaline >...
ATGGCATCCGCGGCTGATCTTGTATTGTTGTTTGTCGCAATTGAAACATCAGCTTTATCCCTTTATGTTCTAGCAAGCTTGTTTAATGATGAGGATGAATCCGCTGAAGCGGGTTACAAGTACTTCCTCTTTGGAGCGCTTACATCAACGATTATGCTTTATGGATTCAGTTTGCTTTATGGGTTTTCTGGATCAACGAATATCTTCGGAATTGCCGAAAGTTTTCGAGCAGGGGATGTACCTGTTGCAGCAATAATTGGGAGTCTGTTACTGGTTCTGGTTGGTTTCACCTTTAAAATCTCCGGTGTTCCATTCCATTTCTGGGCGCCGGATGTTTACCAGGGCGCACCAACGCCAGTCTCAGGATTCCTTTCGACGGCTTCAAAAGCCGCCGGTTTTATAGTACTGGTGCGTGTTATGGCAGTAGTTTTTCAGGATATTTCCCTGTATTGGGGCGCAATCATTGCTGCAATTGCTGTGGCTTCCATGACTCTCGGCAATCTGTTAGCTTTGGCTCAAAAAAATATCAAACGTATGCTGGCATATTCATCAATTGCCCATGCAGGCTATGCCTTAATTGGTCTTGTGGCAATATCTATGATGGGTCTAAGCAGCATGATTTTATACCTGGTTATATACCTGGTGACGAATCTAGCAGCATTCGGGATTGTATCGGCTTATGGTCGTATAGTTGGTTCTGACGATATGTCAGCCTATTATGGAATGAGCCGGCGTTCTCCCTTGCTTGCTTTTGCACTGCTGATTGCGTTACTTTCTCTTGCTGGGATGCCTCCGTTAGGCGGTTTTATTGCGAAAGTTTTTGTTTTTGCAGCTGCTGTTGATGCGAATATGGTCTGGTTGGCTGTGATAGGTGTTCTTAATGCGATTTTCGGATTGTATTATTACCTCACTGTATTAAAATATGTATATTTATACCGGTCAGAAGATGAGGATAAACCTCTACCGGTAACCCGGCCTATAAAGGTAGCCCTGGCTGTCCTTACAGTTGGGATTATTCTATTGGGCACTCTGTTTGCCCCCTGGTTTGACTTCGCAACAACTGCAGCCGCTTCAATATTTTAAGAACCATAATTACGTTTTATTGACGCTATCTCATGCCTTATGTTACAATTTTCAGCCATGAGCCCAGATGCCAATGAGCCGGATGAAAAACAGGGACAACGAAGCTTCGGGTACATATTGGCAGCAATTACTGGACAGGTGGGCTGCCTTACTGCGTTTTTATTACTGGCAGCCCTTTTTGGTGGTATCTGGTTGGACGATTATTTAGGCACAAAACCGCTATTCACCATTGGGCTGATTATCCTCAGTGTACCAATTACAATTGCAGCTATACTCTGGATTGTAAAAAAAATGACTTCACGAATACAATCAACTCAACGAGGTGGGAACCCTTCTCAATTAATGGAGGAAGATCAAAGTGGATAGACCTCGCCCCAGGATATTTCGAATTCCTAATCGCTACCTGGTATTGATTTTGTTGGTATTGGGTTTTTTGGCGGCAAGAATATACCATCCCGTATTACCGCACATTCAAGTTGCACCTGAGGTGGTATTCACAATTAACCTTCCAATTGTTGGAACTTTCGCCTGGACAAATACAATGACCGCGATGGTGATTGCGGATGTAATCATGCTTCTAATTGCATTTTCTGTAAGAAGATCTGTAAGAAGTGGAAGTTTAGTTCCCAAAGGGTTCTCAGGCGCCATAGAAGCATTAATTGAAGTTCTCTATAATATGACCGAATCAACTGCTGGTAAGTGGGCGAAAAAAATCTTCCCATGGTTTGGTGCAATTACTGTGTTTGTGTTAATAGTGAACTGGACTGAACTCATCCCTGGCGTTGATACGGTGGGGAAAATCGAATTAGCGAAAGAACATGGAAACCCAATGCAGCAGGTTTTTGATAATGTTTACACTATAATGCCTGCTGTTGACCATGAGGAGGTCGAAAACGATGAGGGGATGTTCACGCTAATTCCTTTTGTGAGAACACTGTCGACTGACTTAAATTTTACAGTTGCCCTGGCATTAATCTCAGTTACAATGACCCAGGTCTATGGTTATCAAGCTTTAGGACCCGGTTATTTTACTAAGTACCTGAATTTTAAAGCCTTGTGGAATTTCTTCAAAAATCCGATGGGAATAATCGATTTTGGTGTAGGATTACTTGAAATTGTTTCTGAAATCTCCAAAATTCTATCATTCTCATTTCGTTTATTTGGAAATATATTTGCAGGCACAGTCTTACTATTTGTAATTGGCACACTGGTACCTGTTTTAGCGCCAACAATATTTTACCTGCTTGAGGTATTTGTGGGATTGATCCAGGCTTTTGTATTTGGAATGCTTACGATGGTGTTCATGTCTCAAGCGATGATGGGACATGGAGATCATTAGCAAATTGGAAATTTATTGAAATTTAGTCAACCAATCAGAGAAGAATTTTTTGCCAAATAAATATCAGGAGGCATAGTAAACAAGAATGGAAGCTGACGCAGCAAAACTTATTGGAGCAGGTCTCGCCATGTTGGGTACGATTGGAGCTGGATTGGGGATTGGAATACTTGTGAGCGGCGCGGTTCAGGGAATTGCCCGCAATCCAGATGCGAGCGGTGATGTGCAGACTAACATGATTTTGGGTATCGCTTTTGCAGAAGCGGTGGCAATATACTGTCTGGTTGTTGCACTTCTAATTATATTTGTTGGATAGTCAATAACAAGGAGGTTGGCTTTGGAAGGATTAGGCCTGAACCTGGGATTTTTGTTTGTTCAAATATTCAATTTTCTTATCATTTTCATCATCTTACGAGCATTCGTATTCAGCCCAATAATTGAGCTCCTGAACAAGCGGAGAACTTCAATTGCACAGGGTTTACAGGATGCACAAGTTGCAGCAGAAGCAAGAGAGAATGCCGAAAAAGATGCACAGGAGATTCTGACTGCAGCTCAGGCAGAAGCTAACCAAAAAATTCGTGAGGCGACTGAAAGAGCTGAACAGGTCAGAAAGGAAATAATTGCACAAGCTGAAGAAGAGGCGGTTAAAGCGCGTGAAGCGGCTTTAGCTGAAGCACAATTAGAACGTGAGCGTTTACTAGCCGAAATCCGCGGACAGGTTGGAGGATTGGCAATTGCTGCAGCCCAGAAGCTTGTTGGTGAAGCATTGGATGAAAAGCGGCAGCATGCGCTTCTTGATGAATTCTTCTCTGGAGTTAAATCCGGTAAGATTATTGTACTGGAAGAAACAGGTCTGAGAGGCGCTTCGGCTGAAGTTACAAGTGCATTGCCGCTATCGGATCAGGAAAAAGAAACAGTACGGAGTGAAATAATCTCAAAAATTGGCAGTCAGACTGTAACATTCCGGGTCGACCCGTCAATCCTTGGTGGATTGGTGGTTAAGGTTGGCGATAAAGTGCTGGATGGATCAGTTGCGGGGCAAGTACAGACGCTTCAACAAAGTCTGAGTTGACGATAACCAACAAATTTCGTATATTCATTTATAGATTGAATTAAAACGTCTGGAGTGTTATAAATCCTCCGGGCGTTTTTTATTTATAAAGTTATTTTATTATCGCTGATAATATTACGCCATGAATATCAAGAAGTTACCAGACTTATTCAGTAAGATACCCATCCAGTCCATTAATGCGATTCCCGAAATTGGCATCACTGGAATAACCCAGGATTCCCGAAAGGTAAAAGATGGGGATCTATTTATTGCGATTAAAGGAGGTACGACCGACGGCCATAATTATGTAAGTGAGGCATTCCAACGTGGAGCAGCGGCTGTAGTAGGATGTGAAACTGAATTTGATTCAACACCTAATTATATTCGGGTGGATGACAGCAGAGCTGCTCTAGCATATCTTTCATCAGCTTTTTACGACTTCCCATCAAGGAAATTAATCATGATTGGGATTTCTGGCACAGATGGCAAAACAACTACAGCAAGTTTGATTTTTGAAATTCTAAATTACTCGGGAATTAGAACCGGGCTGGTATCAACAGTTCAGGCTGTTGTTGGTGAAAAGATAATGGATACCGGGTTCCACGTTACAACACCAAATGCTGACGAAGTTCAGCGTTATCTCGCGGATATGGTGGAATCTGAAATTGAAACTGTAGTATTTGAAGTAACCTCCCATGGTCTTGAACAGGGCAGAGTAACAGCTTGCGATTTTGATATTGGCGTAATCACAAATGTTGCACATGATCACCTTGATTACCACGGAACTTATGAGGCATATCTCGCAGCAAAAGGGAAATTGATTTCAAGCCTGGAAGACAGCGCAAACAAGTCATTTAATCTGCTGCGTACGGCAGTACTTAATATGGATGATAGATCATACCAATTTATGTCAAATATCGCTGGGACTCATCAAATATCTTATGGATTTGACAAAAACGCAGATGTAAAAGCATCTGCCCGTAGTTTTTCATCTCAAGGGACTTCATTCCTTTGCAGTGGAATTGATAACAATGGAGTTGAATTTTCTATACCGGTAAATATGCACTTGATTGGTGCCTATAATGTATCCAATTGTTTGGCGGCGATCAGTGTAACGAGGGGTGTTTTTGGGCTGCCAGATATACAAATCCAGAAAGGAATTGAACATTTACGACTTGTTCCTGGACGGATGGAAAGAATTGAAATGGGTCAGAATTTCAGTGCAATGGTTGATTTTGCACATACTCCAAATGCGCTGTTTAATGCATTAAAAGCGCTGCGGACAATGGTTGAGGGCAGGATTATTTCAATATTTGGATCGGCAGGTTTACGGGATAAGGAGAAACGAAGAATGATGGCGGAGATATCAGCGGAACTATCTGATATCACAATACTGACTGCTGAAGATCCCCGAGTTGAATCTTTGGATGAGATACTGGCTGAAATGGCGGATGGTATTACATCCCGTTCAGGTATTGAAGAGAAGACTTTTTGGCGAATTCCAGACCGGGGAAAAGCAATAAGCTTTGGAATTCGATTGGCAAAACCTGGAGACCTGGTTATCGCATTTGGAAAAGGTCATGAACAATCCATGTGTTTTGGGGAGACGGAATACCCCTGGGATGATAGGATTGCATTGAAAGCGGCGATAGCGGAATATCTTAATATTCCAGGTCCGAAAATGCCTTATTTGCCAACTCAATAAATAATAAGTAAGGGGTTGAATACCTTCTAGTTTCTGCTCCTTTTTCAGGTTTAACTGTCCAATACCAGGCAGGTTAGAGTGTCATGCACCCCGGGTATTGGTTGTATCCTGCGTGCAATCATCCGGCCGATATCATTCACATCCTCCGCTTCAATAACTGAAACCACATCATATGGTCCGAATGTCATATTTGCTTCTTTGACCCCATCTATTTTCCTGAGATTGTCGACAACTTCAGGAATACTTCCGGGCTGCACATTGATCATTACATAAGCTTTCATATAGTTACCTCTTGATTTATTTCTGCAAATTATCCTGACGGAGGAAAATCAGCCAGTAAATACCAGCGACAAACACCGCGCCGCCAATGATATTGCCAATTGTTACCGGTATGAGATTATTGATGAAGAAAGATCCCCATGTGAGAGATTGATAATCGGCTGGAATTTTTCCGATTGTTGACCAGAATTCCGGTGAAGCATAATCCTTGATCAATAATCCGATTGGTATGAAATACATGTTTGCAATGCTGTGTTCGAATCCGGCTGCGACAAATGCTGTTATTGGGAAAATGATGGCAGCGATTTTATCAATTGTGCTGCGGGCGCTGAATGTCATCCAGACCGCGAGGCAAACCAGGATGTTGCAGAGAATACCCAATGCGATCGCCTGGACAATACCTAATCCTACTTTGGCCAGGGCTATGTTGAGAGCTGTTTCCCCTACTGAGTTGTTACCAAATGTGTATTGTTTGCTTAAAAATAACAGGGCTGCTGTTCCGAGTGCTCCAAGGAAATTACCTGCATATACAATTATCCAGTTTCTCAATAAAGCGAATGTAGATACTTTTCCACTGGCCCAAGCCATGACTATTAAATTATTCCCCGTGAAAAGTTCAGCCCCACCAATAATTACTAGAATCAATCCGAGACAGAAGACAAAACCAGCCAATAATTTGTTAAAACCAAAAGGAAAATCAGCACTCAATCCATTCATACCGGAAGCTGATTGAAAGGAAATATCACCCGAGATAATCGTGGTAGCGAAGATTGCCCCGAATGCAATAAATGCCCCTGCAAGGACAGCAAGAGCAAACAGGGTGATAAATGGTGCCTGCGCTTTTCGGACCCCTACATATTCCGCCCTGGTGGCCATCTCGGCAGGTAGTAAAGCATCAATTCGGATTTCTGTGCTCATAAGCATTTCCCGTCAAAAGTATTACGAAAATATTTACAATGGAATAGTAAATCATATTTTTCGAGGATGCCCAAGGACAAATATCACATTGAATAGACCATAAAAATCATATTCCATTAATTGTTTTCTCCTCCCTGATTCTAGGAACTCCAGGGTGCAATAAGATAAAACTGGTTCTGTGGTATCCTTGCGGCTGCATCATAAATTACAACTCAAACCTTTTCCCGATGATTACCTCACAATTGACCACAGAATTTAGCTTGCCTCAGGAGAGCAATACCAACCGGAGCAGCGTCAGCAAATGGTTGTTGTCACATATTTTTCATTACTGGATTATTGTATTAATAATGTTTTTGGGAGCAGTCGGCAATGCGGGATTTGCAGCATTAATTCCGGTGTTGACTGGAAATGCATTTAATGCAGTTCTTGAATCACCTCCAAACATAAATGGATTAATTCAGATAACAATATTACTGGTTGTCAGCCAGATTGTACGCGGGGCGGTTCAATTTTCCAGGAACTTTGGGGCGGAACTGCTTGGTCAACGACTCGAACGTGATACCAGACATGAACTATACGTCAGCTTATTGGGAAAAAGTATGACTTTTCACAGTCTCCAGCCTGTTGGAGATACAATGGCAAGGGCGACTAATGATGTCAGGGAAGTAAATCTGATGCTAAATCCTGGCATTAATCTTGTTATAGGTTCAGCCATTTTTTTGTTCATGCCGTTGATCATTGCCCCCAGATACCACCCATCGCTCATATTGACTCCAGCCATTTTTATCATCATCTACTACATTGCAATCTGGCAGTATCTCCATGAATTAAGTCCTGTAACCACAAAAGTTAGACAATCGTTTGGAAAATTGAATACAAGACTGGCAGAGGCGATCGATGGAATTGAAACGGTTAAAGGGATGTCTCAGGAAGAAAGGGAGGTTGAGCGGTTTGGAGAAAATGCTCTGACTTATCGCAATGCTTATGTTCGCCAGGGAGATATTGAAGCCCGTTTTGTCCCTTTGTTAATGATTGGTTTTGCAAGTGCCGCCGCGCTGCTGCATGCGATTATTCTTTACCAGGAAGGTCTGATAAATGTCGGGGATGTGGTGGCTTACTTTGGTTTAATCCAACTATTTCGATTTCCATCATTTATATCGCTTTTTGCTTTTTCCCAGGTATCTTCAGGCTTTGCAGGTGCGAAAAGAATACTGGAATTAATTAACCGCCGCAATGATTTGGATCAAAACCTTACAGGTTACAGCGGGCCGATGAAAGGGGAAATTGAATTTCGAAATGTGAGTTTCGAATACAAAAAGGGCGAGAAGGTTCTTGACAACATATCATTCAAAGTTAAAAAGGGAAGGACAGTCGCAATTGTTGGTCAAACCGGTTCAGGAAAGACTACGCTTACGAAATTAGTGAATAGAACTTACGACACGACCAAAGGGGAGGTTTTGGTCGATGGTGTTAATGTTCGAGACTGGAACCTTGAATTTTTGAGAAAATCGATATCAAATATTGAACAGGATGTTTTCTTATTCACGCGCAGTGTATCTGAAAATATAACTTTCAGTTCGCCAGAATCATCCGAGGCTGAATACCAGGAAGCTGCGGTTGAAGCACAGGCGCACGAGTTCATAAACCGTCTTGAAAATGGCTATGATACAGTGATTGGAGAACGGGGGATCACTCTTTCTGGTGGTGAGCGTCAGCGGATTGCAATCGCTAGGGCTTTATTAACTGATCCTCAAATACTGGTCCTGGATGACTCAACCAGCGCAATTGACAGCGCAACCGAAGATAAAATTCAGCAAGCGATCTTTAAAGCTGCAAAGGGGCGAACCACTTTAATCATCACGCACAGGTTGTCTCAGATCAGGTGGGCGGATTTAATCCTGTTAATGCGAAATGGAAAACTGACCGAGAGCGGTACACATCACGAATTGATGCAATCATCGAAAATATATCGCAGCCTTTTTAGAGATTAAAGTATGGGATTTTTTTCCGGTTTAGATATAGAAAATTACGATCGGCAGTATGATGATCGCCAGTTAGTAAAAAGAACTGCTGGTTATTTCTTACATTACAAAGTAAAGATAGTCATTGTAACCTTGCTGTTGTTGGTGATTGCTATTGCAGGCGCGGCCACTCCACTTTTAATTGCTAAAGGCTTTGATGCCCTGGAAGGAGATATTTCAAATTCTGAAGTACTGCTCATATGCAGCGCTGTACTGGCAGCAGGGCTTATTGTCTGGCTTGCCAATTTGCACCGACGTCGGATAGCAGTAAGAATTGTAGGAGATATTGTATATAAACTGCGCATTGATTCCTTCAAAGCTTCAATTGGACATGACCTCTCTTTTTTTGATACATATCAATCGGGAAAAATTGTTTCAAGGATTACTTCTGATACTCAAGAATTTGGCCAGACGGTTGTGTTGATAACCGATTTATTCGCCCAAATCATTCAGGCGTTTATACTCGGAATAATTCTGATTAATATCAACCTGCGCCTTTCACTATACTTGTTTGCCTTTCTACCAATCTTATTTATTACAGCGTTAGGATTTCGGCGGTTAGCCCGCCATGTTACCCGCAGAGGCATGAGAGCGATGGCTAATGTTAACTCTGCAATAAAGGAAACAGTAAGCGGAATTATTGTCGCAAAAAATTTCAGGCAGGAAAATCGTATTTATGAAGAATTTGATGTCATCAATCAACAATCGTACCGCGTGAATGTCCAGCGGGGTTTGGTTCTTTCATCGGTTTTTCCTGTGCTTACTGTCCTGGGTGGGATCGCAACAGCATCTCTGGTTTATGCCGGGGGTATTAGTGTTGTTGCCGGGTTGATCACAGCCGGAGCGTGGTTTTTATTTTTACAAAGTTTAGACCTTTTCTTTTTCCCGGTGCTCAATTTATCTGCTTTTTGGGCTCAGGTGCAGTCAGGGCTTTCTGCAACAGAAAGAGTTTATGCCCTAATAGATGCTGAATCAAATGTTGTCCAAAAAGATCGTGTTCCCGTTCAAAGTCTCCATGGAGAGATCAGCTTTGAAAATCTATGTTTTCGATATTCAGAAAAGGAAATTGTTCTGGATGGTTTTAACCTCAAAATATCACCGGGAGAAACGATCGCACTCGTTGGACATACGGGGGCTGGAAAATCCTCGATCGCCAAGCTTATAGCAAGGTTTTATGAATTTCAGGAAGGCAATTTGTTGATCGACGGCATGGATATCAGAACGTTAAATCTGAGGGAATACCGGTCCCAATTGGGAATTGTCTCGCAAATCCCTTTCCTGTTTTCAGGTTCAGTTCTTGAAAATATCTGCTATGCATGTCCGGGGGAAGATGTCCTCGAATACGTGGAGAATATCTCCCAAAAAATTGATGGTGGACAATGGCTGGAGTCCCTACCAAATGGTCTGGACACTGAGGCAGGTGAAAGAGGTTCTCAATTATCAATGGGGCAACGCCAACTTGTGGCTTTATTAAGGGTTCTGGTACAGAAACCCAGCATCTTCATTTTAGATGAAGCCACAGCGAGCATCGATCCATTTACTGAGTGGCAAATTCAACAGGCCCTTAATCTGATTCTTAAAGATACAACCAGCGTGATCATCGCTCACCGGCTTTCAACAATCCGGGCTGCTGACCGGATTATTGTGCTGGAGAATGGGGTTATTATTGAAGAAGGTAATCATGAGAAGTTGCTGGAAGAAGGAGGAGCGTATGCATCCTTATATAACACATATTTTCGCCATCAGAGCCTGGCTTATGTTGAAGAATTGAAAAAACTTGCTGTGGAAAAATAAATAAAAACGCCTGATTGATCTCTCAGTAATTATTTAGATATAAGATAAAAATGACAATACTGAGGGCGGTACAGTATAGAATGAATATTGTCAGCTTATTTTTAACCAGATACTTCAATAACCAGCGAATCGCTATGTAACCTACAACAGTTGAGGAAATAAAGCCTGGTATAAAAGTTGGAATTATAAGGTAGAAATCGGGCAACTGCAGCAGATCATACATTGCGCTCAGACCGGCTGCCAGCATAATTGGAACCGACATTAAGAATGCGAATCTTGCTGATGCTGGTCGTTTAAGATCGCGTATCATCCCAGCAGAAATAGTCGCACCTGAGCGAGATACGCCGGGGAATAGGGCGAGAACCTGAAAGAGACCTATCCATAAAGAATCCAACCAGGTTATCTGGTTTAATTTTTTGGTTCTTTTTCCGGACAATTCTGCCAGTAATAACAATCCCGCCGTCAAGGGCAGTGAAACAGCCACCATTATCGGGTTGGCAAATGCCAGTTTTACTAAACCTTCCAGCAAAATACCAAACAAACCTGCTGGTATTGTCGAAATTAAAAGCAGCCATCCCAGACGTGATTGTTCTGAATACGAAGGTGATTTTGTAATTATGCTTACCCAGAGAGCTTTACCAATTTCTATTAAATCGTTCCGGAAATAAAGTATTAAGGAAATCAAAGAAGAGACCTGCAGCAGTACATTAAAAATAAAAGCCTCGGTTTCCGGTATTTCCCAACCAAATATATATGGTGCAATAACAAGATGTCCTGAACTCGAAATTGGTAAAAATTCTGTTAAGCCTTGAATAATTCCAAGGATGATGGATTGGATGACCGTCATGGATGTTGGGCTTACCTTGAATCTGCCTGGAATTCTTTCACAAACGCATCTAATCTGGAATCAAGAATAGCGTTGCGAATCTCGCGAACCAATACCAACAAAGTATGGATATTATGAATCGAAAGTAATGTAGCGGAGAGAATTTCTTTTACTTTTATCAAGTGTCTCAAATATGCACGGCTGAAATTTGAACATGTGTAGCAAGAACAGGTTTCATCGATTGGTTTTTGATCATGGGTGAATTCCGCATTCACAAGGTTGAGGCGTCCAGATCTTAACATAGCTGAATTATGTCTTGCTAACCTTGTAGGTAGTACACAATCGAACATGTCGACGCCGAGCAGAACAGCGCTGACTATATCCTCTGGAGTTCCAACACCCATCAAATAGCGCGGTTTATCAGGCGAAAGGATGTCTGTAACAACCTTAAGGGATTCTTTCATCTCCTCTTTTGTTTCTCCAACTGAGAGCCCTCCGATCGCATTGCCAAAAAAATCTAATGATGAGATGTATTCGGCGGATTCATTTCTAAGATCTGGAAAGATACCTCCTTGAACGATACCAAACATAACCTGGTCGGGTCTCTTCTTTGCCATAAGGCAGCGTTCTGCCCATTTATGGGTCCTATCCATTGCCTGACAGTTGTAATCGTAATCATATGGAGGAGAGCATTCATCGAACGCCATAATAATATCAGCGCCTAATTTTTCCTGGATTTCTACCGCCTTCTCAGGTGAAAGAAATTGATCTGAACCGTCTAAATGGCTCTTGAAGATGACACCATCTTCAGATATGGACCTTGACGATACTAATGAGAATACTTGAAATCCGCCTGAATCTGTCAAAATTGGTCTGTCCCAACTCATAAATTTATGTAATCCGCCGAGTTCCGCGATCAGCGTTTCTCCCGGACGGAGGGATAAATGGTAAGTGTTTGCGAGAATTAATTGGGAATTTAATTCTAGAAGTTGTGCCGGCGTTAGCGCTTTTACACTCCCCTGAGTCCCAACCGGCGCAAAAACAGGAGTTAATATTTCCCCATGGGGAGTATACAAAACACCAGCCCTTGAACCATTATGGGCTTTGATAATCTCAAACGAAAAATATCCGCTTTTTTTTGGCATTAGGATAAGTTATGAATGTAAAATATTGTTCAGAACCGAAGGGCGATTATAACCTTTTTTATACCGCCGTGCTATAATCGAGCCGAGCGGGAAATGATAAACATTGGAGTATAATGCTTTGGCTTTTTTGTTATATGCCAATGTTGTAGAAAAAATTTCATGAATCCACTGTTCATAACAAATCCAATAAACTGAGGAGAAATTTTATGGGTACCTTAAATATACCGGGTCCAAATGCCAGTAATCTTATCGAACGTGATCACAAGGTTATATCAAGATCATACCCGCGTGCATATCCATTTGTTATGGATCACGGGAAAGGTGTAGAGGTCTGGGATGTTGATGGAAACAGATTTTTAGATTTTGCCGCTGGAATTGCAGTTGTTGCAACCGGGCACTGCCATCCTTTTGTAGTGAAATCAATCCAGGAACAGGCTGAAAAGTTTCTTCATATTTCCTGCGATTTTTATCATGAGAAGTGGATACAGCTGGCGGAAAAGATACATAGCATCGCTCCCTTCTCAGAGGATGCAGTATCTTTTATGTGCAACTCAGGAGCGGAAAGTGTTGAAGCCGCTATTAAATTAGCCCGCTACCATACCGGCAGGACTCAATTTATCGGTTTCCATGGCGCCTTTCATGGTCGCACTCTAGGAGCGATTACTTTTACGGCAAGCAAACCTGTGTATAAACATGGTTTCTTTCCTTTGATGAATGGGGTTGTGCATGTCCCGTATCCTGATCCTTATAGGCCAGTGTTAATTTCTTCTCCGGGTGAAAAATATGGTGAGACAATAGTGAGGTATATTGAAGAACAGGTGTTGGAAAGATTACTGCCTCCTGAAGATGTAGCTGGTATTATTGTCGAACCGATCCTTGGAGAAGGCGGCTATGTTGTACCTGAGGATAGTTTCTTCCCGGCTCTGCGAGATTTGTGTGATCGTTTCGGAATTTTATTGATTGCCGACGAAGTACAATCTGGTGTAGGTCGAAGCGGAAAATGGTGGGCAATAGAACACTTTGGTGTCGAACCCGACATCGTTTGCTCTGCCAAGGGTATCGCTTCGGGTTTGCCTTTAGGGATTACCTTTGCAAAGAAATCCATTGTGGATTGGCCTAAAGGCGCCCACGGCAATACCTACGGTGGGAATCCGATTTCATGTTCAGCTGCCCTTGCGACCTTAGATTTAATTGAAACTGAATATCTGGAAAATGCCATAAAAGCAGGAGAATATGCAAAAAGCAAGGCAGAGGAATTATTTTTCCAATATCCCTGTGTCGGTGATATTCGGGGCAAAGGTTTTATGATTGGAATTGAATTTGTAGAGAATAGGGAAACCAAAAAACCAGCCTCAGATCTTAGTGAATCTATTATACAAAATGCATTCAAACGTGGATTACTTTTGTTGGGTTGTGGAAAGAGTACAATTCGGATCGCGCCACCGCTTTGTGTGACCTTCCAGGAGATTGATGAAGCCTTTCAGATTCTGGATAGTTCAATAAAAGTAAGTCTCGGGGAGCTAACTGAGTTTGCTGCCTGATCTAAGAGTCCGCCAGCGAGATTATTTACTCGAAATCCTGCGCGCCATAACTCAGGAACTTGATTTAGATAAAGTTCTGGCGCGGATTCTTTATATATCGGTTGAGATGCTGGCAGGCCAGGCCGGTCTGATTGCCCTAAGAGAGGATCAGCAGGGATGGACTGTGGCAGTCTCTCAGGGGATCCCGGATATATTCCTTGTAAGAATCAATAAGCTGCTATCTAACGTCGCACTAGGTCAGGACCCGGCGAGGGTTGAACTGCCTGAAATAAATCGGTTGTTGCAGGGATTAACCAGAGCTGCAAGTCTGGGTTTATTAACTGGTGTGGGATTGCCATTAATTGCCCAAAATCAGGTTGTTGGTGTTTTGTTTATCTTCAGGAATTACAGGGGAAGTTTTTCAAAAAACGACACAGCGCTTTTACAGAGCTTCGCAGACCAGGCTGCAGTTGCTGTCCAGAATGCCAAATTGTACACCCAGTTACTGTATGAGGGGCGGCGTATGTCCGCTCTATTGGATTCTGTTGCAGATGGTATTTTTATATTATCTGCAGACAAACATATCGAAAGATGTAATCGAGCAATGGCCCGGCTGGTAGGAGTGACCGTAGAAGAAATTATTGGCGAATCCCATGATCGATTTCTTCAATGGGCTGAAATCAAAGTAGGCATGACTCTAGAGCAAGCTGAAGCGGGAGGCTGGCCGTTAACCCCCAATGCGACTCTGTATATTGAAGGAGATTTAAAAAGAACAGTTAACTCACCTTTACCGGTTGGTATAACCTATGCCCCTCTATTTTCAGTTGAGGGAAACCTGATCAACATTATCGCCTCAGTTCGGGATATCACTCATTTCAGGGAAGCGGACGAAATTAAAAGCACCTTTATTTCCGTGATAAGTCATGAACTGCGGACTCCAGTTGCACTGATCAAAGGATATGTAGGCACTTTAAGAAGGGATGATGCATCATGGGATCGGGCAGTGGTGCAGGATAGTCTGGAGGTTATTGAAGAAGAAGCAGACCGCTTGACTGAACTGATTGATAATTTACTGGATGCATCCCGACTGCAGGCTGGCGCCCTTTCGATAAATTTGTCAGAGGTTGAATTGGATTCTCTAGCTGAAAGAATTGCAGATAGGTTTCAGACCCAATCAGAGATCCACGAGGTCTCGGTCAGGTTTAAAGAAAATTTTCCGATCATACTTGGCGACGAAAATCGCCTTGAGCAGGTTATATCCAATTTAATTTCTAATGCAATCAAGTATTCCCCGAAAGGAGGGAAGATATTGATTGAAGGAAATTATATCCCTGGACAGGTGATCGTTTGTGTTAACGATGAAGGTCCGGGCATCGCAGCAAATGATATACCTTATATTTTTGATCGTTTCTATCGTGCTGACCAGGCCTCTAAAACAACTAAAGGCGCCGGCCTGGGTCTATATCTGGCGCGTGCAGTTGTCGAAGCACATGGCGGCAGGATCTGGATTGATCCAAGCCCCCAGAATGGAGCAAGGGTTTGTTTTTCACTCCCAAGAGATTTGGACGACCGTAAAAATATTTTATAATCGGAGTTTTTATGCCAAAAACCAGTATTGCATGCCCAAATTGCCGGCAATCAATTGTTGCAGAAATCGACAGGTTATTTGATGTAAATGAAGATTCAACCGCAAGGCAGAGATTACTCTCTGGTGTTTTTAATATAGTCAATTGCCCGTACTGTGGATTCAAGGGTCAGGCATCCACTCCGATTGTGTATCACGATCCTGAAAAGGAACTGTTATTGACTTATATTCCACCAGATATCAATATCCCTCATAATGAACAGGAAAGAGTAATCGGAGCGATGATAAACCAGATAACCAACCGGCTCCCTCAAGAGAAGAGGAAGGGATATTTATTGCAGCCACAATCGACTTTAACACTTCAGGGATTAATTGAAAGGGTTCTGGAAGCCGAAGGTATAACCAGGGAGATGATTCAGGCTCAACAGGATAAATTGAAGTTAATTCAACGGCTCGCCGAGCTGGAAAACACGGATTTATTAAATGAGCAGATAAAAGAGGAAGATAATAACATCGATGCCGAATTCTTGGTGATTCTGCACAGGCTTACCGAGGCTGCTGCTGCAAGCGGTGATGAAGAAACTGCCGATCGCCTAAATCACATCCTGGAATTAGTTCTGGAAACCTCTACTTTTGGCAAACAGGTCAAATCACAATCAGAAGAGATGGAAGCAGCCATGGCTGATCTTCGGGAGGCCGGCGATGAATTGAGCCGGGAGAAGGTACTTGAACTTGTATTAAAAGCGCCAAATGAAACCAGATTGCGTGCATTGGTTAACCTTGCACGACCGATTATGGACTATTCATTCTTCCTTTTGTTGAGTGAGCGGATTGACAGAGCAAGAGGCGAAGGCAGAACACGGCTTATCGAATTGAGAAATGATTTGATTGAAATGACTCAAGAGTATGATAAACAGCTTGAAGCAATTATTGTTGAGAAACGGCGATTAATTGAAGAAATTCTCTCTTCTCCGGATGTTAATTCAGCAATGGTAAAAGCATTGCCAGTTGTTGACGAGTTATTTCTCAGCGAACTTAATCAGGAATTGGAATTGGCCCGAAAAAGGAGCGACCTGGCTGAAATTGAAAAATTGAATTCAATGCTGGATATCATCAGGGAAGCAAGTGCGCCACCTCAGGAGTTTGAATTAATTGAAGAGCTCTTACAGGCCAGAGACAGTATAGAGCGCCAGAAAATACTTCAAGAACATGCTGAAGAAATTACACCTGAATTTTCGAGTATATTGTCGAATGTAGTAATGCAAACACAGGAAGGCAACAACAAAGAATTCGCTGATAGAATTTCAGAGCTCTATCGTGAGGTTCTTCGATTTTCGATGGCAAGGAATATGTGAAAACTCTTCGGTATTAATTGAGTGGAGGGTTTTCTAATCTTAATCCGTGCCCACGGACTGTTATGATGTAATCATGCTCTGGATCTAATGAGGAGATCCTATCTCTTAACCGCCGAACAAGTGCATCCAATGCCTGCATTGACACTTCAAGGGCTTGACTTTCGCCCCAGATGGTCGTTATGAGGTCAAATCTGGATACCACTTGACCTTGATTAATATACAACTGCTCTAATAATCCGAACTGCGCCAGAGAGAGTGGTGGAGTGATCTCAACTTCAACGAGATTATTATTTTTATCTTTGGTGTGGATCCATACTCGCTTAGCGCTCCTGTCCAGTCGAAGTCGCCTGGTTGTTTCTAATGAAGGTAACTTTTCATTCTGACCGGATGTGACCAGATTTATTTGTCGAGAATCTAATGGAAGTGTAGCGTCGGAACTGACAAATACTAATTGTTGTGCAAAAGCAATCATTACAACATCCCCATCCTTAAGCACAACTTGCTCACTAATTCTCTGTCCATTTAAATGGGTGCCATTTTTGCTTTTTAAATCTTCAAGAATAATCCCTTCTGCTGTGGAAAGGACTTTCGCATGGTGCCTGGAGACCTGTCTGTCAGATATCACAATATCGCAGTTCTGTTCCCTCCCCAGGAGCAATTCCCGATCCAATGTCCATCGTTTACCGGATAAAGGACCGGATTGCGCTATTAGAATTGCTGATTCTTCTCGAGTATTCATAAACAATCAATATGGTGAGTATAATAACATATACGAAATTTTTATACCAAAAATATTTATAGTGAAATGTGATGACAACTCCAATTAAAACCGGTGAGATTTTACGTGATCGATACCGTATCCAAAGGATCATTGGTCAGGGTGGGATGGGTAGTATTTACCTGGCTGATGATATCAGGTTAGAGGGGAGGTTATGCGCCCTGAAAGAGGTTGAGCATACCTACGATTTAAATGAAGAATCAGTTGATCAGGCACGCGATCAATTTATGCGGGAGGCGACTGTACTTGCACGATTAGACCATCCTAACCTGCCAAAGGTCTCCGATTTTTTTTCTCATGCTGGGCGAGATTATTTAGTGATGGATTATGTGCCGGGCAAAGACCTTAGAACTTTGATGATTGAAGCCCGTCAAAAAGGAGATTTCCTGCTTGAGCGAGAAGTTTTAGGGTGGGCAAATCAGCTTGCTGATGCATTGAGTTATTTACACAGCCAAACACCTCCAATAGTTCACAGAGATGTTAAACCCAGCAACCTGAAATTAACACCTAACAACATATTAAAGCTTGTCGACTTTGGGCTCGTAAAAATCCTGGCTTCAGACGAGGTGACTGTCACCATCCTTCAGGGACGCGGTACTGCTCTTTATACTCCTTTAGAACAATACGGCGGTGATACAGGCCATACTGATATTCGAAGTGATGTATATGCATTTGGTGCTACTCTATATCATCTATTAACCAATCACAGCCCTGTGGAAGCACGGGAATTATTCCTGGAGCCAGATTCCCTTGTCCCACCCCGGCAGCTCAATCCAAATTTAAGCCTTCGAACAGAAAGGGCAATACTCTGGGCAATGAACCTTCACCCTGATGAACGACCTCAGAATATTGAGGAGTTTCGGAATGCCTTGTTGGGCGATTGGGACCCGGGAACAAGACCCAGGGCGGCTTTACCCACTCCCGGTATGGAAGATGTTTTGAATTCACCAACAGAACGAATCTTAATCCTGGTTTCTTTGGGCTTGTTGTTACTTAGCTTAGCGATGACATTAATTCAATAATGCATTTTCGTTGGAGAATTTTCAGAGTGTTATTTACTTTGATTTTTTATTCTTAATTAAACGTTCAGAAATTGAACGCCAAAAAATTGTAATTAAAATACCTGTGAAGGCACCAATGACCGTGAATAGTATTACACTCCTGGAGATGGAACCCAGTATGTAACTTTCATTCTTTGGTATCTGGTATGCAAGTATGGAATAAGCCAGCAGTCCTCCAACTAACGCTAACAGGCTGGTTCTCATACCCCATCTGACGTTGCCAACCAACGCAGATAGCCTGAATACAGCCCAGGATATTCCAAAGACAATTAGAATTGCAATCAGCCAGTCACCAATCTTAGTGTGGTTGGTTATTTTGGCCTCTTCAACTGGCAAATCGTTAGATGGAATTGCTACATCTGTAGGGGATGGGGAGGAGGCTATTGCATTTTCGGTTTGTTGGGGAGTCGGGGTGATGCCATTTCCCGGTGAAGGGATATCGATACGTAAAATATCCGAGCTGGCCTGTTCACTTTCGGCATAAAACTCAAGAGTACCAGGTGCAGAAACGGAGAACGTGGTCTCGGCAATGCCGTTTTTTGTCGTTTCTGTTTGTCTCGTGCTGCTCACTTCTCCAACAAGGGCTTGTACAAAATCAACTGGCGTTCCATCTGGTACAGGATTGCCGTTGTGGTCAAGGATCACTCCGGTTTTAAGCGGGATAACATCACCTAAAGTAAATTCAGGATCAGGTTGAGGTTCAGGTGTAGTTTGTAATTCAACCAACCCTTCCTGATCGATATTTATCATTAATGGAATTACCTGATCAGGGTCAGGAAAGAGTACATTGTTTAAATCATAATTTATCCCTGATACAGAAACTGGCGATGAGCCTGCAGGTTGGATCTCCCTGAACAGCAAGTAGGATGCCAGGTCTATAAATTGGGGCGTTTTCGAATAGAGGGTATAAAAGGCTGTTAATTTTGAAATATTGGTTGCATCCATAAAATATGGGGCATTAAATGAAAATACGATCAATCTTTTTTGTTGAAACAGATCTGGGCGTTCATCAAGAAACTGATTAAGTATCGTATAGGCGCCGTATTCCTGATCATTATCGAGCATAGAAAAGACGACCCAATTTGTACGCTTCAAATCAAGTTCCAACTGAGATACGTTTGTTGAGCCATCTAATAATTCCTGCAGGTCGGTTATTGAATAAGATGATAAATTGAAAGGGGATACCTGCCCACCAGCCTGTGGGCCGTATCTTCTTGTGACAAATTCTTGAAGGGATTTTTCCCCCAATAAAGGTTGTTCAACGCATTGACTGCATTGTCTGGCCTCTCTTGTATCGCTGATGAAAACAATACGATCATTTTGATTGGGGGGATCGGGGATTGTCTCATCCAATTCAATTTCTGATGGGCTGATCAACGTCGCCCCTTGTCTGGCAACCTCAAATACCATTTGTTGGGGTTCTTCCACTACTGAAGGGACGAGTGGGAATTCAATAACCCTGTTTAAAGAAAAATCCTTAAAAAGTTTTTGTTTTAAATTCAGTATACGAAGGACTGATTCATCCACTCTTTGGGCGAATGCGTTATCTTCTCTGTATTTTTGGGCAAAAAATTCTAATGTCTGAATTGTTGCGGTACTTAAATCCTCCTCTTCAATGGATGTAAAATCGGAGATATATAAGATGTCATTTCCTGCAAGGAAGGCGTTTAAAGCCACCCGTCTGATATCAAAATCCTGGTTGGTGAGATCATAGAATCTACGGATAGCCTGGCTGCTTAAATTATCGCTGATTAAAACTCCACCATTTTGCCTCCACAAATCAAGTTCCGGCAATTCAAGTAGCAGGTTCAGCGCCTGCGGATCCAGGCTTACAGGGCGAGTGGTAGCGCGTATATTTCCCTGCAATCCCTGATAACGGATATGAGAAGTCAGCAGTGCATCGGTTGTTTCTTCTTGAGCACGTGCATCGCCGGTTGTATTGAAAAAAGGCTCTAAATCGAAAGAGATCAAATCGTCCATAGTCTTACGAACTGTGGCGACTTCATCTTCAGGAAGTCTATCTGCGCCTCCGTGGCCGGGAAAATGTTTTGATACAACTGCAACTTTTCCTTCACTTCCTACATGGATGCCTTGAATGTAGTTTCTCCCCAGCTCGCTCACCCAGTATGGATCCCCGCCGAATGTCCTGGTCCCAAGATCTTGAGTATCATCAGTTTCAGGAGATTCTAAAATATCCAGTGATGGTCCAATCAGAAGATTTATGCCCAAAGAAGCTAATTCATTTCCGAGGATTTTCCCAATCTCGCCAGCTAGTTCAGAGTTCCATGTCGCTCCAAGCGCCATTAGATTTGGTAATTGAGTTATTCCATAAAGAACCTGATCATAGGCAAAACCATCTCCTTCTTGCGGCATAGCAATCAGGAGGGGAATGTATGCTGGCAGGAAAGATTCTTCATTGTTTGGTTCATTAAGGGTTTGTTGGGATGAAGTCCATTCAATCTGTTGGAGTTTACGCGTCATTGACCTTAATTGCCGGGTCGTCTCCTCTGGGGATTGGCTGATATGGGTTAAGTTGTCATTTTCCGCAAGGATAATTACATTCCCGATATGGTGATTTGCGATCAGGCCATAAATTGCAGATTCTGGCCCGACATCTGTCCCTTCAAAAGCGATTAAAAATAGTTGACCAATTTTTTCTTCTGGGGTCAATCTATTAAGTATTTCAATTGATCCAGATTCTGGTGTGTTTGTGATAGTTTGGGCAAAAGTACCAACCACTGGCGTTACACTAACAACTGCCATAACGAGGACAATAATTACCCTGATCGATTTTTGGATTAAAATAAGTCCTGAATTCATTATATGATTTTACTAAGTCCCGGAAGAAATGATGTTAGAGTGTATTTATTTTTCTAATAAAATTATTTTCCGGATTAATTCCTTTCGAGCCGCTCCTCCCAGCATTTCCAGGCGTCTGATACCAAAGGGATCAATTTCTTCTCGCAGCAATTGCAATTCTTCTACTGATGGGTTTGGTGTTTCTATTAAATCGGGCGAAATATCAAATTCAAAACCTGTACGAATCCTTATTTGTTCCATTTTTATACCAGGGTGTACGGTTGTCAATCTCATTCTAGAATCGGTTGGATGCTCACCCCCCTTAAAATCGAACTGGCCCAAATTGGACACAAGATAAAGCGGTCCATCTCCCAACCTGCGGTTTGGATTGTGGCCTAAGCCTGATAGAAAATCGATTTTTGGAACAAAGGTTGTACGTGAATGACGGGGCACATAAAGGTAAATATTAGAGATGAATGTGGTCAGATCTGGAATACCGCCTGTTCCAGGGAGTCTCAGCCGAGGTGTGCGGTAATTTTTTCCAATCGCAATGTTATTAAAATTACCATGCTGGTCAATTTGAGCTGGGCGGAAAAATTCCTTGGGCTTTAATCTTGGCAGCATTTCTGCAGCGGCTCTCGCAAAGCCCACATTTTTTAATGACCTGTCCAACCATAAATTTTCAATATTAGAAATGCTTATTGGGGCAGGGAGTCTGCAAATCCCCTGACCTATTGCTGACATGAAATACAAATTTGGCGCATGTGTAATTCGGGCCAATAAATATGCAGCCGCTACGAGTGGTGTCGCTAAACCTTGCGCAACAATCTCACCATCCCGAATCTGGCGCGAGATGCATATGACCATATATTCATCAAACGTTATGTCCATTTTCTGTAAGTTCGTATTTTATGGCCCGTATTTTTATGGTTTTATTTTTGAATCATAAGTGTAATCCATACTTATTGCAAGCTGATTAACGGGTATATAAAAGCTGTTTCGCCAATAATGGATTATCGGTAAAAATCCCATCAATTCCCATATCAATCAAATTCAGAATTTCTTTGTTATTATTCACAGTAAACGCAAAAACAAATTTATTCTTTTTGTGATATTTTTTTATCAGTTCTTGTGTGATATCCCGGAAATAAAAATGAATGCTGTCATATTTAACCAGTTTTCCCCCGATCAATTCCGCCCAATATCCATTTTTCCCTGGCGGCACCAGGATACCAGTATCGATATCCGGGGAAAAACGGCGCACTGAAATTAAATCAAGGGGATTGAATGAGGATATTAGAGTCCTATCAATAATATTTCTGTTATGGATCATTCGGGCTACTTTTACTGCAAGCCCGGTCTGGTGAAAAAATTGAGTCTTGATCTCGATATTAAGCAAAGCAGATTCTTCAAAAATAGATAATATTTCCAATAATGTTGGAATCCTTTCCTCATTAAATTTTTGATCAAAAAAACTACCAGCATCCATAGTCTTTAATTCATTTAAGCTGAAATTTTTTAGATTCCCCTGGCAATCAGTTGTTCGATCTACCTCTCTGTCATGAAAAACTACGATCTGACCATCCTTACTTAATCGTACATCCAGTTCTATGGCATCCGCTTTTTGATCAACAGCCAGCTGAAACGAGGCCAGCGTGTTTTCTGGAGCGTGTGCGCTTGCACCACGATGGGCGATAACGGCAGGTTTTGGGAGAAGTTTGAGCATTATATTGTCTTAAATTTACATTTCGGTCTATGAGGAGACAGGTTTTATTTAGGATTATAATTGACGCATGAACTTAAGTGTAATAATCCCTGTCTATAATGAATCGAATACTATTGAGGAAATTCTAAATAGAGTTAAACAAACTGGTTTGGCTGGTGAAGTAGTTATCGTTGATGATGGATCAACAGACGGTACAAAAGAGATATTAGCCGGGTTGGATGGGGAAGGGCCAATCAAAGTGGTATACCATGATTCCAATCAGGGAAAGGGAAGTGCAGTAGTTACGGGTATTAAGAATGCGACCGGTGAGGTAGTCCTGATTCAAGATGCTGACCTTGAATACGATCCGCGTGATTATCCTGCGCTGATGCAACCGATTGAAGAAGAAATTGCTGATATTGTTTATGGATCACGTTTCCTGGGAGGGCCTCGCAGACCAACCATGTTCTGGCATATGGTAGCAAATAAGTTGCTCACACTGGCTACAAATATTCTCTATAATAACATCCTCACTGATATGGAAACCGGGTATAAAGTATTTCGAAAAGAAGTATTGAACGGCATCACAATTCATGCAAAGAGTTTTAACTTTGAACCTGAATTTACGGCAAAAGTCTTGAAGCGCAAATTCCGAATTTATGAGGTTCCAATCAGGTTTACACCCCGGGATTATGATGAGGGGAAAAAGATCAAATTAAGTGATGCTTTCGAAGCACTCTGGACATTATTCAAGTATAGATTTGTTGATTAATCAATCACCTGCCAGGATTTAATATCTTTGATATTTAACTGGAGGGTGCTTCGCCCATTGTATTCATTCAATTCAAAAGTATATATAATATTGATAAATTCTGGCATAACATCCTGCCAGTAACCCTGCCTGAAAGCAATTGCATCATATTTGATATGCCCATCCGTAAGAACTAATTTCAGGTGCTGTTTGTCATTTCCAACATTTTTCTTGCCAAGTACCCGGACTCCAAAGGAAGCAAAATGGGCAGGGGGATTGCCACGACCTGTTGGTTGGAGATGTTCCAATTTATCTAATAATTCAAAATTCAGATCTGACAGCTGTAAGTCGATATCAGCTTTGATAGTCTGTTGAAGATCGGCTGTGCCCAACTCTTTTTCAGCTATGCCTGTTAATTGGTTGGATAAATCATAAATATTTTCGTTTTTAATTGAAAATCCCGCCGCAGCAGAATGACCTCCAAACCTGATAAGCAATTCGGAACATTCTTCCAGCGCATTGGTAATATGAAATTCTGGAATGCTTCTGCACGAACCACGCGATGTTTCTTCACCCAGTGCGATTACCACCGCAGGTCTGTAATATTTCTCAGTCAGCCGGGAAGCCACTAACCCGATAATGCCCTGTTCAAATTCCGGACCGGAAACAAATATTAAAGGCGCTTCAGTCTCAGTTTTCAAGACGATTTCTTCAGCTTTTTTTTGCTGTTCCTGAGTGAGTCGCTGGCGTTCCCGGTTTGAACTTTCCAGTTTTTGGGCTAATAAACCTGCCTCAGATTGACTTTCTGCCAACAACAGGTCAAGGGAATTCTGAGCGGTATCAAGACGTCCTGCAGCATTTAATCTTGGCCCAAGAACATAGCCTATCGTGCTTGAATTTATTTTTGAAGGATTCTGGCTGGTGACTCCGATCAAAGCTTTTAAACCGGGTCTAGTTGAAGAGCGCAATTGTTTAATTCCACCACGTACCAATGCCCGATTTTCACCCAGCAATGGGGCTAAATCGGCGACTGTACCCAGTGCAACAAAATCGAGGTATAACTCAGGATCAGGAAAGATCGATTTACTATTTGTCTTATTCGATTGTTGGTTGAGTGCATCTAATAATTTATAAGCCAGTCCGACACCTGTGAGGTCTTTATCAGGATAAGGGTCGTCCTGCCGGCGGGGGTTGATGACAGCCAGGGCATTGGGGAGTTCTACTCCAGGTCTGTGGTGGTCTGTGATGATCATGTCAATCCCAAGTTGATTTGCATAATCGATTTCTTCAACTGCTCGAATTCCACAATCCACTGTAATTACAAGTTGGACACCTTGATCATGCAGGGTTTTTATCGCATCTGGATTCAGCCCGTAACCCTCTTCAAAACGGTCAGGAATATAACTTTTGACCTGGGCTCCGGAAAGTTGCAATGAATTGGTCAACAATGCTGTTGCCGTTACACCATCTACATCATAATCTCCATAAATTACGATTGATTGGTTTTTATCAATTGCATGGGATATCCGGTCAACAGCTTCTCCCATAGATGACATATTAAAGGGATCAGATTCTATTGGTGCAGCTGCGTTAATAAAATCTTCGGCTTGCTCAGACGAGCTAATACCGCGATTAAACAGAATCTGGCGAATTATTGGATCATAATCCTTCAATGCGTCATGTACTTCTTCGGAAATTGGATTGGCGATTTCCCATCGTTTATCTTTCATCTTCAATGTTTTAACATCCCGCTATTATTTAGAAAAACTATTAAATTTATAAGAATTGTGAACCAGTGATCTCACCCCAAATCAATCTGGTATTTAATATCTCTATAAAAAGAGTATAGCATAATTTGGTTTCTGAAATGAATGAACAGGCAGGACATGAATACAAGTTGACGGGATTAATAAAGGCTGCTATTATCTCCAGCGGTATGGAGAAAAATAGTAAAAATTGGTCGAGGCGAGCCAGTGAAGCCTTGCGTGCTTACACGTTCTGGTTAGTTCCGGGTGTCGGAGTGAAACGCTGGTTTATCTTAATTCTCCTGGGAATAACCCTTATCAGTTTTGGTGTGGCTGTTTTTGTATTGGACGTTTATCGATCATCACCTGAAACGTGGTGGTTGCCAATATTATCGACAATCTCATTGCAGTTTCTCCCGCGACCATTGAGAGCGCTGATTTTTGGGGGATTGGGTATTGCGATTCTGCTTCTCGGTATCCAGGGATTGAATCGATCCTTAATGAAGCCTTTTGTTGTCCCAGGAAAAGGCGTCGCGGATACGATTAAAACCCACAGACAGCGAGAACGGGGACCACGAATTGTGGCAATTGGTGGAGGGCATGGTCTTGCCACTTTATTGCGAGGTCTGAAATTATTTTCACACAATTTAACTGCTATTGTTACCGTGGCTGACGATGGTGGATCTTCGGGAAGACTGAGAAAAGAACTTGGAATTTTACCTCCTGGTGATATACGCAACTGCCTGGCTGCATTATCCAATGATGAAGCATTTATGGGTCAGTTATTTCAGTACCGTTTTCCTAGCGGACATTCCGGTCTTGAGGGGCATTCTTTTGGGAATCTATTTATTACTGCCCTGGCAGAAATAACTGGCAGCTTCGAAGAAGCGGTGGCGGAATCAGGCCGGGTTCTTGCTGTTTACGGGAGAGTTTTGCCCTCCACAATTCATAACATTCAATTAATAGCAGATGTGATGCTGCCGCATATGGTTGGAAAATTCCGGGTGGAAGGCGAAAGTAAAATTCCTGAAAGTGAAGGCAAGGTTCACCGGGTATGGTTGGAACCGAACAACCCGCCAGCTTATCCGGATGCTATAAAATCGATTTTAGCGGCTGATATTATCATCGTGGGGCCAGGCAGTTTATATACAAGCCTCATCCCAAATTTACTAGTCCCGGACATATCTGAAGCGATAAGAGCCAGTAAAGGATTGAAGATATTTGTTTGTAATGTCGCCACCCAGCCGGGCGAAACGGATGGATTTTCATGCGAGGAGCATCTGCTTGCATTAGAGGAACATTCAGTAAGTGGGATGTATGATGTCGTTGCTGTGAATAATTGTTTTTCAGGTAACTTACCCAAAAATGTTGATTGGGTGAAAACCGATGGGCAAAGAATCCATGGTTTCGCATTATACCAATCTGATCTTGTGGACAGCATCCATCCCTGGCGCCACGATTCACAAAAATTAGCAGAAGTAATCATGGATTTATACCAGGAAAAGACTGGTCCTCTGGTAGAATAGTAGGTTGGCGATTGATTGTCAATCATTGAAACCAATTTGCAAAATAGCTCAAATCAAATGGCTGACTGTTATAAAAAAATTTAAAAACAAAAATATTTTTGGAGGCATTTCATGGCTGTAAAAGTAGGAATTAATGGATTTGGTCGAATAGGCCGCCAGGTTCTCAAGGCGATTCTCGAAGAATATGCAGGGGAATTGGAAGTAGTTGCATTTAATGATATTGGTGACCTTAATACAATGGCTCATCTCTTTAAATACGATTCAAATTATGGAAGATTTGCTGGAAGTGTTGAGGTGAGCGATGATGGGCTGATTGTGAATGGAAATAAGATAAGAGCATTCAGCGAAAAGGATCCAGCTCAATTGCCATGGGGTGAATTAGGCGTTGATATTGTTATTGAAGGAACGGGATTATTCCGTAAAAAGGAAGACGCTGAGAAACATATCCTCGGTGGAGGCGCGAAAAAAGTAATCATTACTGCTCCTGCGAAAGGAGACCTTTTGACGGTGGTTCTCGGGGTTAATGATGATTGGTATGACTCCAATAAACATCATGTGATCTCAAATGCTTCCTGTACCACCAATTGTCTTGCTCCAGCGGTTAAAGTTGTTCATGATGCTTTCAAGATAAAACGCGGCTTCATGACAACTATCCATGCTTACACCAATGATCAAAAGATTCTGGATTTGCCGCATAAAGATTTACGCCGGGCAAGGGCTGCCGCGATGAGTATCATCCCGACAACTACAGGCGCTGCCACAGCTTTAAAACTTGTGATCCCCGAGCTTGAGGGAAAAATTGATGGTTATGCCCTAAGGGTTCCTACTTCTACTGTTTCAATAGTTGATCTCACAGTGGAACTGGAAACTGCGGTCACCACTGATCAATTACGGGGCGAGTTCCGTAAAGCAGCTGCAGGCTCATTGAAAGGTATACTCGAAGCTGTTGACGAACCTTTGGTGAGCATAGACTTTAAAGGCAGCAATTTCAGTTCATCAGTTGACCTGCAATTCACGATGGCCCTGGGTGCCAAAGAAGGCAATCTGGTGAAAGTTGTAACCTGGTATGATAACGAATGGGGTTATTCTGTCAGGACCGCCGATTTAGCTGCTCTGATTGCTAAAAAAATGTAAAAAATAAGCCCTGGCTAATATATTAATTTAATTCTGGAAAACGTGAAACGTGCTCTTGTTTCACGTTTTCCTTGCCCGGAGGATATAAAATGTTCAACAAAAAAACTGTAAAGGATATCGATCTATCAAATAAAAGAGTATTGGTTCGGGTTGATTTTAATGTGCCCTTGAAAGATGGAAAAGTCGCAGACGACACTCGCATTCAGGCTGCGTTACCGACAATAAAATACCTGCTTGAAAATAACGCGAGTGTGCTGCTTTGTTCACATCTTGGCCGACCCAAGGGAGTTCCTGACATGAAATTTTCACTCCGACCAGTGGCTGACTATCTGGCTGGTGTACTTGAGAGACCGGTCATATTTGTTGATGATTGCATCGGGGAGAGCGCCTTTGAAGAGGCGAAAAATCTTGAACCCGGAGAAGTGGTACTATTGGAAAATACCAGGTTTCATGCTGGCGAGAAAAACAATGATCCTGAAATGGCGAAAAAACTGGCATCTCTGGCAGATATCTTTGTTATGGATGCGTTTGGATCTGCGCATAGAGCACATGCTTCCACTGTTGGGGTAGCGGATTACCTGCCATCCGTAGCAGGTTTTTTGATGGAAAAGGAAATTAAGTATCTGGGCGAAGCTATCCAGTCCCCTGAAAAACCTTTTGTAGCTATACTAGGAGGTGCGAAGGTCAGCGATAAAATCGGGGTAATAAATAATTTGTTGGTGATTTCTGATCAGGTACTAATCGGCGGGGGAATGGCGAATACATTTTTTAAAGCTCAGGGATATCCGGTTGGAGATTCTTTAGCCGAAGATAATGTGTTAGATACTGCGCGTGAGATTCTAGAAAATGGTGGCTCAAAGTTAAGGCTTCCTGTCGACGTCGTTATTGCAGATAAGTATGATGAAAATGCGGAATCGGAAATAATTGCTATGGGGCCAGTTCCAGAGGGGTGGAGAATTCTTGATATTGGACCTGAGACCGTGAAAGCATTTGGGAAAATTATCGAAAACGCTGGCACCGTTGTTTGGAATGGACCTATGGGTGTTTTTGAATTCCCCAAGTTTTCAAAAGGAACTTTTGGTGTAGCCGATGCGATTGCCAGAAGCACTGCGATTTCAATTGTTGGTGGAGGAGATTCTGTAGCGGCAATCAATCAATCCGGAAACCAATCTGAGATATCCCATATATCAACTGGCGGTGGAGCATCACTCGAAATGTTGGAAGGGAAAGAGCTACCAGGAATAACCGTATTGCTGGATAAATAATGTTATTCAAATAAATTAAGAACTAATCTGGAGAGTGAATAATTATGCGGAAACCTCTTGTCGCTGGAAATTGGAAGATGAATAAAACTATCAGTGAAGCGCGTCAATTAACAATTGATCTTATTCATGAGTTGAGGGAGATTGAATCTGTTGAAGTGGTGTTATGCCCGCCATTTACAGCGCTCACCGCAGTGGAAGAATCGATATCCAAGACCAATATTAAACTTGGAGCCCAGAACATATACTGGAAAAATTCTGGTGCATTTACTGGTGAGATCTCACCTGTAATGGTTGCCGAACTATGCAGATACGTAATCATTGGTCACTCAGAACGTAGAGCGTATTTTGGTGAGAATGATGAAACGGTCAATTGGAAGATGAAAAGCGCGCTTGAACATAATTTAATTCCGATTATGTGTGTTGGGGAGACATTGGATGAAAATGAAGCAGGACGAACTGATGAAGTGGTCTCCCGCCAGGTGAAGAACGGATTGGTGGGGATTGATCCGAAGATTATATCCGGGAACGTTATTTCACTCGTGCTTGCTTACGAGCCGGTATGGGCAATTGGTACCGGGAAAGCCGCCACAGTGGAGGATGCTGATGGTGTTATTACTAACATTGTCCGTCGTTCATTGTCAAATATCTTTGGTGATGAATTATCAAAACGAGTTCAAGTTTTGTATGGCGGATCAGTAAATGGAGATAATGCTGGAGAATTCTTTGCTGTTGAAAATATTGATGGAGCACTAGTTGGAGGCGCTTCATTGAAAGCAATGGAGTTTGCTAAAATTGTTCAGGCTGCTGTAAGTTGAATCGACGGATAACCTTTGTTTTACAGTTTCTCTTGTCCTGGGCAGAAATTGAACAATTTTTACCTGACCTTTGTTATCATTAGCGTAAAATAACAGGAAAAAAAAGAGAGAACCTGCTGTATAAGTTCCGGCAGATTTTTTATGATGAATTATTGGTATGCATTAAGAACTAAACCTCGCAAAGAAGATGTGGTTTGGCGCCAGGTACTTTCACAGGGAATTGAAGTTTATTATCCTCGTTTACGGGTATATCCTAAAAATCCAAGAGCCAGAAAACGAAAGCCATATTTTCCGGGATACCTGTTTGTAAATGTAAATTTAGAGCAAGTTGGATTGTCTGAGTTTCAATGGATGCCTCATACAAATGGCCTGGTAAGTTTTGGAGGTGAGCCGGCTGTTGTCCCCGAAAATTTAATTCATGAAATCCGGTCCCGTATCGAAAAAATTAATGCTGCAGGAGGTGAGGAGTTAGCAGGTTTACAACCCGGGGATGAAGTGAGAATTAATGAAGGTCCATTTCAAGGTTACCAGGCGATATTTGACTCAACATTACCCGGGAATGTCCGGGTGAGAGTACTACTTGAACTGCTCGGAAGCCAGAGGCAGGTACCTTTGGAACTCGATGCTGATTCAATACAATCGAAAAGGAAATAGTAACTTATATGAAGAAAGCCCTCATAACAGGTATCACCGGCCAGGATGGATCGTATCTGGCAGAATTATTATTATCAAAAGGGTACGAGGTACACGGTCTTATTAGACGGGCAAGCACATTCAACACAAAAAGAATTGACCATTTATATCGCGATCCTCACAACGGTGTGAAAGTTCTCCTTTTCCTGCATTATGGTGACCTGGCAAATACAGGAAACCTGATTGATCTGATATATGAAATTAAGCCGGATGAGATATATCATCTTGCTGCCCAGAGTCACGTCAGGGTCAGTTTTGATCTACCTGAATACACCGGCGATATCACAGGTCTGGGCACAATTCGAATCCTGGAAGCCGTTAGAAAGAGCGGATTGAACACAAGGTTCTATCAGGCTTCTTCGAGTGAGATGTATGGCAGCGCACCTCCCCCTCAAAACGAAAATACTCCTTTTCAACCAAGGAGCCCTTATGCTGCCGCAAAGTTATATTCTTACTGGATCACACGCAACTATCGCAGGGGGTATAGAATCTTCGCATGTAATGGGATTCTGTTTAATCACGAATCGCCTCGCCGTGGTGAGACTTTCGTGACCCGTAAGGTTACCCGTGCGGTTGCGGCTATTGTGGCTGGGAAGCAGGATACTCTCTACCTGGGAAATTTAGATGCAAAACGCGATTGGGGTTATTCTCCTGATTACGTTGCCGCGATGTGGAAGATGCTGCAGCATGGCAGTCCCGGTGATTTTGTAATTGGAACCGGAGAGGCGCATTCGGTACGAGAACTGCTCGATGAAGCATTTGGTTATGTGAATCTGGATTGGAAGGATTATGTAAAAATCGACCCTCGCTACTACAGACCAACAGAAGTTGATTATTTACTTGCGGATGCGTCGTTAGCTAAAAGTGAGTTGAACTGGGAACCTAGGATATTCTTCAAAGATCTGGTACGGATTATGGTTGACGCTGATATGGAATTACTTGGATTGGATGGTCCCGGTGAAGGAAAGAAGATTATGGAAGCGCACCACGGCAAATGGCACCGATGGCAGGACCAGGTAATCAGTATGGAAGGTTGAGCTATTGAGCAGATCCGTAATTTTTGGGGTAAATGGTCAGGATGGTTCATATTTGGCGGAACTTCTTTTGGAGCAAGGCAATGAAGTTTATGGTTGGATACCGAATGATATTCCTGTTCAATTAGACAATATAAATCATATTATTGATCGAATAAGCCTGGTAGAAGGTAGTTTAAAACACAAGGGCTCACTTTTTGAGTGTATTTCAGATATCCAACCAGAAGAAATATATAATTTTGCTTCCCCATCCTCCCCGTATGATTCCTGGAATTCGAGCATAGATGTCGGAGATTATGCGGGTTTAGGTGCAGCCCGATTGCTGGAGGCAGTTAGGAACATCAAGCCAGATTCTCATTATTATCAAGCCTCATCAAGTGAATTATTTGGTAATCCGGTAGAAATACCCCAGAACGAAAATACTCTTTTTCAGCCCCGAAACCCTTATGGAATAGCAAAATTGTATGCCCATTGGATGACAGTTCGATACCGCCAACAATTTGGGTTATTTGCAATATCGGGAATATTGTTCAATCATGAAAGTCCCAGGAGGGATTTAAAGTTTGTTACAAGAAAAATCGCCAATACTGCTGCAAAGATAAAATTAGGTTTAGAAGTTGAATTGAGATTAGGCGATTTGGAAGCCAGGAGAGATTGGGGTTTTGCCAAGGATTACACCGAAGCTATTTTATTAATGATGCAGCAGGATAAACCCGAAGATTATGTGATTGGAACAGGTAAAACTCACTCCGTTCGAGAATTCTGTGAAATTACTTTCAGCCATCTGGGATTGGACTACAGGGACTTTGTTGTTAGTGATAAACGATTTATGCGGCCAACTGAAGATAGACAGCTGGTGGCTGACCCCAGCAAAGCCATCAATCAATTAGATTGGAAACCCAAAATTGAATTCAAGCAGCTGGTGAAAATGATGGTCGATTCCGATCTGGAAAAACTCAGGTCTTCAATGTATTTAGGTTGAAATATTTAACCCTTGAATTGAATTATTTATAATAAAGATTTTCATTAGCGGAAATTTGGTTAAATTGAATTCGGTCAATCTCCTCGGGATTAATATCCATTGTATAAACCAAGAGGGAATTCTTGAATCAATCTTAACCTGGAACTCCAATGCAGAGAGAAGAAAAATTGTTTACGCTAATGCTCATTGTCTCAATATCGCCTCAGTAAATAAAGAATATTCCGATGTCCTTAATCAGGCTGATCTTGTACTTCCTGACGGGTTAAGCGTTGTCTGGGGGAGTAAATTATTGGGAGGATGCAAACTTCAGAAAATCTCATCAATTCATTGGGTTGACAGGATATTTGATTTTATTGTACGAAATAAATTGCGGATTTATATAATCGCTGGCAAACCTGAGATAATTACCAGAGCTGTAAATACCATCTTAAAGATTCATCCAGAAATGGAAATAACAGGATATAGCAGCGGGTATCTGACTGAGGAAAGCCAACAGCAGGTTCTGGATGAGATAAATGGTATCTCTCCTGATATCCTCTTCGTCGGAATGGGTAGCCCACATCAGGAATTTTGGATCCATAAAAACCAGGAACAGATTTCTGCGAAAATCTGTTGGGCAGTTGGCGCGTTGTTCGACTATTTAGCGGGGGTGGAAAGGATTGCCCCTGGTTGGGTATCTGGGATCGGATTAGAATGGCTCTGGCGTTTATGTTTGGATCCAAAAGGGAAGTGGAAGAGATACTTGATAGGAAATCCGTTGTTTATTTACCGGATTTTAAAACAAAAATTTGGAACAAAATCAATAAACCATAAAGAGGAAATTAAATGAATTCTGTTCTTTTTGTCTGTACAGCCAACATCTGCCGGTCACCAATGGCGGAAGGGTTGCTGAAAATAATCACCAGAGATCGAGAGGAACAATGGGAAATCCAATCCGCTGGTGTGTGGGCATATAATGACCAACCAGCAGCGATAAATACAATAAAGATTCTGGAAGAATATGGAATCGACCTGAGTGATCACCGTTCAAAGTCTATAACTGAAGATCTGCTGGAGGATTTTTATCTAATCCTTGTGATGGAAAGGAATCACAAAGAAACATTGGAAATAGCTTTTCCTGATAGATTATCAAAAATTTTTATGCTTGGTGAATTGGATGGAAGTATGAAAGATATCCAAGACCCAATTGGGGGGTCAATAGAGGATTTCAGGTCAATGGCTGAACAAATCAACACGATCTTGGTGAACCAGTTCGAAATGATATACAAGCTTTCGAAAAGTTGACAGTTGAAAATGATTGAGATTAACGACCATTCCGTTCGTATTCGTGAAGTTGACGGAATTCTCATCATTTTATTAATTGCCCTACTTCATGGTCTGGTTTTCGTTTATCTGGTACCACCCTGGCAGCATTATGACGAACCCAACCATTTTGAATACGTTTGGCTCATTGCAAGTCGAAATAAGCTCCCTGAATTTAATGATTATGATCCCGGATTGAGTTTTTCTGTCCTGGAATCAATGTATGCCAACGAATTTTATAAGGGATTGGAATATCAACCGGAATTAGGGACGCCGCAGGACCAAAGGCCGGTGCCGGGAGTTTCCCAACTGACAGGGAAACCATTGTATTACAGCCTGGCGTCTATTCCATTAAGACTGGTTATAAATCGAGACGTCACGCACCAGATGTATTTAATTCGTCTTGTGTCTGTTTTAATATTTTTACTCACAATATTATTAGGATGGGGGATAACCCGTGAAATCACGCCTCCCCAACACCCATTAAGAATCATCACACCTTTGATCCTGGCGTTATTTCCGGGTTTTGTTGACATTATGTCTTCCATAAATAACGATGTTGGGGCAGTTCTATTTATGTCATTATCCCTCTGGGGAAGCGTTCGATTGGTGATGAGGGGCTTTTCTCTTGTGAATTTTTTGGTGGCGTTTGTAGCCGCGTTACTTGGTTATTTCACAAAAAGCACTGCTGTTGTCGCTTTTATAGCTATCCCGATTGCACTGATTTTTTCAATTTTCAGAAATAAATACAGGGTATTGGCCTGGGTGCTCATTTTGGCAGGCGCCATACTGGTCATTTTCGCTTCATTTACTTTGGATGACGCCAGAAGTTGGTATCGCTCAACGTCCCAGAGTGAACCCACCCGCCTAGTCACTGAGAATGCGGTTGTGGGGGATTACGTGATCCAACTTAATACGAATGCGGAAATTAGCCCTGAGTGGATGAATCCAATCATTCAACCTGTCTCAATAGAAACAGGAAAGCAAGTAATGGGAAAGGAGGCAACCATTGGATTCTGGATGTGGGCTGATTATCCGGTATCATTAAAAACACCGGTTTTCAATACGAAGGATTTTCAATATTTTGAAACCATTCAGATTAGCGATTCGCCCAAATTCTTTGCATACCTTACTTCATTTTCTGAAACATCCCCAAGAATTTGGTTAAGTATTGAAATCCCCAGGGAACTCCTTGGTAAGAAGAATCGGATACATCTTGACGGAATTGTTTTAGCGGAGGGCCATCTACCGAAAAATGAACCGCCAACCTTTACGAACGCCCAAGGGACAAATGGAACCTGGGCAGGAGAACCTTTTGTTAATTTAATTGAAAATGGGTCAGCGGAAATACCCGGATTTCGCTTCAATCCGATGATTGATAAACTTGGAATTAACTTTTTGGGCGACAGAACCCGTCCATCCTTCGCTCTAGCTTCAATTTTAGACATTAAGACAACCTGGTTTTTATATAAAGCAACAATAGTGCGTTTATTCCGGACATTCTGGGCAAAATTTGGTTGGGGGCATGTTTACATAATAGGAGAACATCCTTATCGAAATCTGGGGATTTTCTCGCTATTACTTGTTGCAGGTTTTTTTATTGGACTTGTCCGTAAACGAAGAGCAATACCCTGGGATATTGTATTTTTATTGTTATTGATATCAGGGATAACAGTTCTGGCTGTGCTGGTAAGGAGCGCATTATATTTAACTGTCTCGCATATATTCCTGCCGGTTGGTCGATATCTCTATCCAATAATCATTCCAGTTGCTTTAGGTATGGGATTTGGCTGGATGGAAATAACCAGGTTGATTATTAGGATTCCAATCGATTTGTTCCAAAAATTTAAAAGTCAAAAATCCGAAACTGGGCAAACAATCCAATTTCGAATGGCGGAATTTCAAATTGGGTCATTGTTTATTTTCATGTTAGCCATTGATATTTATTCAATCTACAGCATTATCAGTTACTACTCATAATATCTATTGAGTTTAATGAAATTTACTGCGGTATCGGGTTTGGATAAATCTTATTCAAATTAGGAGATATCCTACATGAAGATAGGGGCTTTCTAAAAGGTATTATTTGTCAAGCTGATGCATAGCAATCCCTTTGGGAGTGGAGCGAAGCATCTGATTCTCATCGAGAAGACCTTTCGCTCCCTAAAAAACAGGGATAAAAATTCGCCCAGGGTGACGAACTTTTAGACAATCCCTATTATCTGATTTTATCCAGGAGGGCTTTGGTAGCTGTGTCGAGGATTGTATCAGATTTTCCCAGGACACTCTCAACTGTTACAGGGACTACTAAGTCCGGTATAACCCCAACCCCCTCTATTACCAGCTGACCTGCATTGTTTTCAGGCCTTCCAGTCGGGTACTGCATTTTTATATCTCCCGGCAGACTGTATTGACCACGGCCAACATCTCCAAAAGCCCCTGCGGTTGGATAGCTTCCGACAACAATCGCTCTTCCGGTACTCTGAAGGGCATAAGAAAAGCCTTCACATGCGCTGACACAGTCAGGGCTGACCAACACCGCAATCTCACCATCGTATAAAAGTGGACCCGGCACAATTTTTGATGGCCTACCTGAATTCTCAAATTTGCCAGTTTTATTGCTGTAGTATGAACTTTCATACAATTCAATTTCTTCATCGTAAAAATATCCCAGGAAATCCAGCATCAGGCCAGTATTTCCCCCACCATTTGCACGCATGTCGATGATTAACCCTGGTACTTCCTGATCAATCAGACCCTGAATGTAGTGTTCCCAAAGCCGGGCAATCAAATTGTAATCATCGCTGAATGTTGAAATTTGTACATAACCCAATCCGGAGTCGTCCAGAATATTCCCTTCTACTGGTAATGAGAGTTCATCCCTGTTAAATATTGGGATCGTTTTGAATAATGACTCATATTCAACCTCCCCCTTCAATTTAAGATTCCTGGTCTCGTTTTCTCCTGAATTCCTATAAGAGAGGCTGATCTCTGAATCAGGTGGGACTCTGGTAAGAAAGTTTACCTGCTCTACCCTTTTGGCGTGTTCTGTTGAGAAAGGGCTGAAATATGGCTCAACCTCATCAATTCGATCAAGAACCGGTTTATCATTCCAGGTTAGAATTTCCGCTCCTTCCTTTATCCCAGCTCTTGCAGCGGGAGTGTTACTTATCACCTCGCTAACGATAATTCGTCCGTCGCTTAATTCATTCAAAACCATTCCAAAGCTACCCCCCGCAACTTCGAAAAAGATATCTGGATTCAGTGAGACATTTACGTGTCCATCAGGTATTTCATACGAAAAATCCCGCAGTGATGAATAAAATTCCTCATCATTTTCAGCGTTTTCGATTAAAGGTTGATATTTTTGGGTAAGGGCATCCCAATCCATCGATTTTTCTTCTGTAAACGGATATTCGAGCGATATTTTCCCGACCATATTTTTGAAAGCCTCAGCATAGGATAATTCAGTGTAATCATTTACTTCTATAACACCTTCGTTCAGTGTGATAGAAGGGCGGGCTTCTTTATAGAAGGTGAATGGTTCCTGGTTGATGTCTACTATGTTATAACCAGCTGGAATAGCCTTTGTTGGATCATCTTCTGTGAATAAAAGGCCATCGTCTCCAAAGCTGGTTGGAAAGCCCTGTTCATCGTCAGGAGCCCAGACAACCAGGCTTCCGCCGATTATTTCGTCATCATTTGCGGGGTCAACCAGAGTTGATGTATATGCAGTCGACCAGCCCTTGCCTTCCCGTTCCTCCAGGAAAGGCCCTCCCCAAACATTTGACCAGTATGCGACTGCGAAAACCTGGATTCCCTGATCTTGCTCTCCATCATTATCTAAATCAATCATTGTTCCCTGAGGTACGGCTGGAAGAGCTAACTGGTATGTCAGGCTTTCGTCGGGGTGCAATTCGACCGGTCCTAAAATCTGACTGTCGGTTGGAAATATAAATTCGCGATCACGATTAATAAACCCAGCTTGATCTTCAAGCAAAATGAATGGTTGTTGGATGGTATCTAAAAAGAAGGGTGAGGTGTACGGGATTTCGCCGGTTATAAAAACCGGTTCATCCGGATTATTCACTCCGGGAATTACCGGACGTACAGGAAGGGGTGTAGATGTCTGTTCGGGTGTGCTGGTTGGTTCTTGTGGTTTAAATAAGTTATTGAATAAATTGCATGATATTGATGCAGTCATCAGAATTGTTATTAGAACAAGTAATTTTTTCCGGGTCATTTTTATTTCCTGTTTATCTACTGGAATGATTATGGTCAAATCAACGATTCGCTTCAAGGTGTTGAACAGCTATTTCAGAATCTTTGATATTTTTTCATTCAATTGATCTAAACGATTTGATATAAGTTTTAGATCTTCCCTGGTGGGAAGGTTTTTCCTGATTAAATAATTTTCAATTTCTTGCTCATTAAGTATGAATTCCGGGTTTCTTTCAGTGTGGTGATATTTATATCTATCAGCTTTTTTGATCAGTTTATCAATTATTTCCGATCCCTCATCTTCACTCAGTAAGCCCTGGTGAACAAGTGAGTATACCCGAAATCTTATCTCATCATCAACCTGCTCGGAAAAATTTATTTGATCAAATATCGATTTTTGAATGGCAGAGATACGGTCTCCCCCTGAGCGTATCAAGCTCACCAGTACGGATCCAGGCAGGAATTCTTTCTGTTCTTTTTCCTGTAAGAATATGATCTGGGTTAATGTATCTGCAGTGATGTCTTCTCCACTTTCATTATCAATTACCTCTATTTCTTTTCCATTTTTAATTAATTGAGAAACACCTGTAAGAGTGATATATTTTTTCGAATTGGTATTGTACAATTTTCGATTTGGATATCTTTTTATAACAATCATCATGTGTAATCTTTACTTACGTTCCAGATAGTTTGGTGTAATAAGATCAATGCGTTTTGAATAACCAAAAGCAACAGTAGAAGAAAGAAAAAAAGTCGCTAGAGTAGCGGAAAAATTCCCCGATACTGTTTGGCACCAGGGCTAAGGGAAAATAATGAGTTAGGGGATGGAAGGTAATATATATTCCATCCCCGTATTCTAGTAACTAAAATTCTTCGACTTTCAACTTATATTACTTGGCCAAACCATCAACTTTATCAGAAAGTTCGTCTAATTTTTCACCTATTGCTTCAATATCTGATTTGGTTGGAACTTTCATTCTTTCTAATACTTCTTCCATTCTTTTATTGAATTCATCTTCTGCTTTTTCAGCATCCTTCTTACGTCTTTCCATAACCTCACGGACCAGACTTTTGCCTTCTTTTTCAGCTATCTCACCCCGTTCAATGAGTTTTTCAACAAACTCTTCAATTTCATCCTGAGCGAGTGCTACAGCACCAATACCTGCAAGAAGGACATTCCTGAATGTATTGAACAATGGAGAAGGTTCTTCTACAGGATTTTCTTCCACCAGCGCTTTTTTTGTCTGTTCAGCCATTTTTAATACCTCCATATAAAAATTGAAAAGGTTTATGTTTCTTTTATAAATTCTTGCTTTTTATTGTTCTCCCTGGTTATTTTTTGGCGACCTTTTTCAATTTGATCACCTGCTTTGTTAGAAGCGTTTTCCAAGCCATCTAGGGAATAGGAAATAACTCCAACGAAATATAGAAATGCCTTTTTACACATATCGCTGCTCCTATATGAACATCCTATATATGACGCAACGCGTCGTAAAAATTGTAACATATCTCGTCAACGATAGCGTAATAAATTTCTATAAGAATATCTATTTCTCAGTAATAATTAACAATGGCCATATGTAAATGAGATATACTCCCAACTCGATAATGGATTTTTCGACGACTTCTTCTATGTAATAAAGTGATTCTGAAATGAAAATTCTTTCCTTGAGTGATGTTTGTGTGCCTTTTATATACAGTCCATCTGTTAAGAGCAGGTTCAAGGATATTGATATTGTTTTAGGTTGTGGTGACATCCCATATTATTATTTAGAATATGTTCTTACTAAACTGAAAGCGCCATTGATGTATGTTCGAGGTAACCATGATAAAGAAGTGGAATTTTCCACAGCTGGCAAAAGGACTTCACCGCATGGTGGGATCAATCTTCATAGACGCGTGGTCAGCCATAATGGATTTACTTTCGCAGGTGTTGAGGGCTGCATCCGTTACAAACCGGGCAGTTTTCAATATTCACAGGAAGAGATGTGGATAAATGTGTTTAGATTATTTCCAAACTTAATTTTAAATCGGGTAAAAACCGGTCGTTTTTTGGATATTTTTATCACTCATGCCCCACCGAAAGGAATTTATAACTGCAATGACCTCCCACATAAGGGAATCGCAGCTTTTCGATGGTTTGACAATGTATTTAAACCAGCTTTTCACTTTCATGGTCACATCCATTTATACAGACCGGACGATAAGATCGAATCAATGTTAGGAAACACACGTGTTGTAAACACATTCAAATTTCAAGAGAGAGAAATCTCTTTATTTTAGGGTTTATTCTTACCTCTTAGATCTGATAATGGAACTAAAGATAGGATAATGCATTTTATGTCAATAGATCAAATTACTAACGAAGAATATGAACGGGCTTTGAACAAAGGTTTCTGGCGAAAAATCCTGTCCAGAATTACGGGGACAACTAATGAACTTCTGCCTTTTGATGAAGTTCGTGAGAAACTTCCGATTCAAGGCCAGCACTATGCAGGTTTGCAACAAGTTCCGGTAGAAAAAATTATTGGAAGTTTTGGAAGGTACCATGATTTTGACCGGATTTTTTTGCCAATCCAGAAAAAGACCCGTGATCGTTGGGTTTCTATTGATCGAGCACACCATTATCAAATACCACTTCCACCAGTTGAATTATATAAATTGGGTGAAATATATTTTGTAAAAGACGGCAACCACCGGATTTCTGTTGCACGCGAACAGGGGCAGATGGAAGTTGATGCTTTTATCACAGAAATAGAAATTCCAGTCAACCTGACAGTTGATACTAAGATCAGTGACCTGCAATTGAAAAAGGAATATGCGAATTTCCTTATGAGGTCAGAAATATTGAAAGTTCGGCCAGAGGCAAATATTGAAATGTCTCAGTTGGGTTTCTATGATGAAATGCTTCATAATGTTGATGTTCACTACTTGTATTTAAACAATATAAAAGGGGAAGAAGTTTCTTTCCATGATGCGGTTGTATCCTGGTATGACCAGATTTATATGCCAATTATTGAAATCATCCGGTCGAAAAGTTTGATCGATTTATTCCCTGACTCCACTGAAGCTGATATTGCAGTAATAGTGTTAAGTTTTATCAGTTATTTGCGGATTCTTGAAGGAGAAGGTGAAAGCCAGTCTAAATCGAAAGCCAGATCATCCGCAGGGAGATACCTTATCCAAAATTTTCCCATCCGTTCTGTAAGAAAATTAGTAAATGAATTAAATAAAACTGATTGGGTGGATAGCCTTCTGCTCCAGCAGGAAAAATCTTTGTTTATTGATACGACCCATATTAATGAAGTTATTCCGCCTGCAAATATTGAAATCACAATTCCTGGTTTATATAAGCAGATCCAGAACCATATCTCAGTTCACCGCTGGTATTTGGGTGAAATGGAAAATGGAGAATTGACGGAAGAAAGGGCGTTAAGGTCATGGTATGATAACGTTTACCTGCCAATCATCAACATAATACGCGAGCAGGACATCCTCAAGGAGTTCCCAGGAAGAACAGAAACAGATTTATATTTATGGATTATCGAACATCACTATTTTTTGAGTGAATTGTGCGCTGATCAAGTGACTTATGAAGAAGCAGTGGAAAAATTTACTGAAGGGATTCAAACAAGTAAAATAAAAGTAAGTAAATGAAACAGGTTCATCGAATGGTTTAACCTTTTACTATACAAAAACGAGAATAAAATCAAAAATGCCCATTCCACAATTGACTTTCTACAGTGAAATCGGAAAGGAAGAACTTTCTTCGGCCTTTAATGACAGAACGATCGATTATTTGAAGAAAATGGATGCTAGCGTTTCGTTAGCAATCCTTGATTTGAGTGAAGAGCGCGCTTCCGTGGTTGCACAACTAAACGAAAAAGGAGTGCCGGCTACTGCCTGGTTACTACTTCCCAAGGAAAATGGATACTGGTTTAACGCAGGAAATTATCAAAATGCTGCCCAGTTTTATTCCGAGTTTGTTCTCTGGTCTGTTAAGAATAAACTCAACTGGCATCGGGTTGGATTAGATTTTGAACCCGATATCAGGGATTGGGATCAGTTATTATCAGATCGTAAGGAGTTGTTAAAAAAAGCGGTCAGGCGGTTATTAAACAGAAATGGATTGAGAAATGCCAGGATTTCGTATAGTAAATTAATAGATCAAATGCATGCGGATGGATTTGAAGTTGAGATATATTACTTCCCGATTATCTCAGATGAACGAAAAGCCCATTCCCAATTACTTCAAAAAATTTCAGGCGTTGTAGATGTCGGCCCTGACCGGGAAGTCTGGATGGTTTATACCAGTTTCCTGAGACCAAATGGGGCAGGCTTTCTGGCGAGTTATTCCCCAGAAACCCAAATTGTAGCTTTGGGAAGTACAGGCGGGGGTATCGAAAATGAGAGATTTAAAATTCAACCGCTGGATTGGCAGGAACTGGCTCGGGATTTGAGGTTGGCCTGGTACTGGTGTGATGAATTATATATATTCAGCCTGGAGGGGTGTATTCAACAGGAATTTCTGGAAAGATTACTGGAGTTTCAGTGGGACAAACCAATATTACTTCCGACAGATCAATCCAACCGGGTTAATAGTTGGCGGGGTATGTTTCGTACTGGTCTGTGGATATTATCGCACCCTATATATATATTACTGGGTGTGTTAGGGTTTTATGGTTTACTCAAATTCTTAAAACGATTGATTAAGTCGTAGATCTCCGATTTATCCAGTTTCGTTAATTGTACTTAATTAGCCCGTATCAATTTCAACATTAAAATTTTAAAGATTTAGCCACTGCACAGCTTTTTTCGGTAATTCTGAAATCGAGCCCTCATAAGTTGTACACTGCGGAAGGGAGGAGATGAATACATACCCGTATGATTTGCTGATTATCCGTTTATCGAAAACCGCTACCACTCCCCGGTCACTTTGTGTCCGGATTAATCTCCCAAAACCCTGCCTGAAGCGAAGGACAGCCTCAGGCAAATAATACTGGGAAAAAGGATCATCAAAGGTGCCAGCCCGGGCTGCAACGATTGGTTCGGTGGGAACATCAAATGGAAGTTTGACAATGGCAAGCACAGATAGCGCTTCCCCGGGTACATCGACCCCTTCCCAGAATGACCTGGTTCCAAACAGTACTGAATTCGCGGTTTTGCGGAATGATTGCAGAAGTGAATGCGGTGAGGCTCCTAGACCCTGTTCGTAAACTGTTATGCCTTTTTTTGAGAGGATATTTGAAATCGCATTTGATGTCCTTCTCAACTGATCATAAGATGTAAAGAGTACAAGTGTACGCCCACTAACAGCCTGGCATAATTGAATTAACCCATTTTCCACTGATTTCTGGTAATTAAATCGATCGTTTGGTTCAGGAATATCATTGACCAGATATAAAAGAGTCGCATTTTCATAATCAAAGGGAGAACCCAGCAGGAGTACGTTAGAGTCTTCTGCATTCAACCTGCCGCGTAAGTAGTCGAATTCCCCCATAGTTGTCAGGGTGGCGGAGGTCAGGATCACGGCTGATTTTTCATACCATATAAAACGCTCCATCAGACTGCCGATGTGAAGGGGGGCGATGTTTATTGAGATATTATTAAATTTTGGCTGAATTTCAATCCAATATATTTTCTCAGGGTTGGGATCAAACACCAATCCATTAACCTGGTTGAGAAATTCATCCAAACGCCTGTGAATATTTGATAAGGTGCTGTGATAGATCTCCAGCTCTTCAGTTAGCTCCTCATAAAATTCGGCCACAGCCTTGATAATCTTTGCGATATTCTCCAGCAGGGTTTGGAGTGTATTCTGGGCAGCATCCCATGAAATTTCTATATCTGACCAGGCAGGTTGTGCCTGAATTGTTGATGTAATGCGCTCCTGGTGGGCATACATTCCAACTGGCTGCCCCTCTCGTTGTTCATCTAAAAACCGGCCTATTTCTTTGAAGAATGTTTTTGATAGCTGATCAAATTGGAAAGCCAGGTCTGTGGCTTTCTTAACAAGGTTGGAAAAATTTATAAAATCAGCCGGTTTGATCTCATTTTGAACAGATCGTTGTATCTGTCCAAGGATCCCCGAACCCGAACCACCAAGTTCAGCCAGCAGCCTGTATATATTAGCCTGGTTTACTTTGTAACTTAAAGCATTGGTTGTGGCGTCTTCAAGGTGGTGAGCTTCATCTATTATCAAAAAATCATAGTCCGGGAGCACCCGGTTTCCGGTCGCTACATCCGCCAGCAGCAGGGCATGATTTACGATCACAATATTGGAAACCTGGGCTTTCTGGCGGGCTTTGAAAAATGGACAGATGCCCTCCATACGGCGCATGCAGTTCTCGGTTGAACAATTATCGTCTTCTGCAGACAACCGCATCCAAACATCCCTTTCCACAGGACCGTTTAGATTTATCTCACCACGATCCCCGGAATTGGAAGATTGAAGCCAAACCAGAATCTTTGCCAGAACTCTTAATTCATCAACATTATCGGGGCCTTTCTTGCGAAGAATTTCAAGCCGGCGTGGGCAAAGGTAGTTTGACCTTCCTTTTAAAACAGTAGCCTGAAAATCAGTTTCGAGTATCTCCAACATATCCGGGATGTCTTTGTTGATCAATTGATCCTGAAGATTGATCGTATTAGTTGAGATAACGATTCTCTGGTTGTTTTTCTTTGCCCATAGAATAGCCGGCAGAAGGTAGGCGATACTTTTCCCTATTCCGGTGCCTGCTTCGACAAGTAAATGTTGGTGATCAGATAACGCTTCCGCAATTGCCTGACACATGGTCACCTGTTGAGGACGGTGTTCGAAATGAGGGAATCGTTTTGAGAACCGGCCTCCGATATCCAGCATCGCGGTGGTCTCTTCAATGTCCAGGGGAATTTGTTCTTTGACGGGTTGCAAAGGTTGAAAAGGCAGGTCAACCTTATCGATATAGAACCTATCCTTGGTTGAGAGTTTTATTGAGTCAGGGGCGATAATCTCCTTAGAATGAGCCCTCAAGACTTCTCTAAAAGGCCAGTATGCGCCCCACTCGATATTGTCGCTCAAGCGGATGATTTCAGCCAGGAGATTTACAGGCAGATTGAAAGCTCTCTCTATTAATTTTATATATAATCCCATCGTTGCACGGGCATCATTAAGTGCACGGTGGGCTGTCGGGAAGGGTATCCCTAAAACTGATGCAAGTGAAATGAGGTTGTACTGGTTTGCATCCGGCAGGAGGATTGAAGCCAGTTCATATGTATCGTATAGGCGGTTTCTATCGAGAATTTTGTACTTCCGCAAAAATGAGATATCAAAATTAATATTGTGCCCAACCACCGGCAGATCGCCAATAAAATCTTCGAGTGTATTTAAAACCTCATGGATTGGAGGTTTATTCAATACCATCTGATCAGTTATGCCTGTCAATTTAGTGATGAAAGGAGGGATCCTGCATCCGGGATGGATAAGACTGGACCATTCATTCTCAACTCGCTGTCCTTTGAATTTGATTACCCCGATTTCAATAACAGCGTCTTCCACCGGATTCAGTCCGGTGGTCTCAATATCCAATGCCACCAGTTGAGTCATGGTGGGATTATACCTTGTGGATGCTTATTGCTGGATTCGATTGGAGATTTTTATACTGCCCGGTTCTTAACAATTTCAGTTTTGCATTTCACAAATCGACATATCTCAGCTTACTGCGTTGTTCAATACTGCCTGAATCGCCTTAAATTGTGGTTCGGAAATTTGCATATTCGATAACACAGATTCATCAAAGGCTAATATTCGCTGTCCTAACCCTGAGTGTTTCCATAGTTTCAAATCTTCCTCAATCGGTGTTCCGATAACATCTTCTCTGATAATTTTTCCATCGGACATAACCAGAATCCGCTGTGTTTGTCGAGCGACATTAAGATCATGGGTGACCACTATAAAAGTTGTCCCATGGCTAATGTTTATTTCTTTCAGCAGTTTCATTAAATCCATACCTGCAGCGGTATCCAGGCTGCCCGTTGGTTCATCCGCCAGTACAATGGTGGGATGATTGGCGAGAGAGCGTGCAACCGCAACCCTCTGTCTTTGACCTCCTGAAAGCTGGTTTGGAAGATGGTCCATCCTGTCTTCCAATCCAACCATGGCCAGAAGTTCCTCAGCCCGGTCACGCCTTTTATTGGGCGATAAAAACCCGATTGTTGGTATTTCCACATTCTCACGGGCATTCAGGGTTGGGATCAAGTTATGAAGCTGAAAAATAAAACCGACTGATTTTGCCCGAAAGCGATCCTTATTTTTTATTTTGGAAACATCCTGCCCATCGACAAATATCTGCCCGCTTGTTGGCAAGTCTAATGCACCAATTACGTTTAGCAGTGTGCTTTTACCAGACCCGCTGGGTCCCATAATAGTAACCAGTTCGCCCCGTTCGATTCTGATATTTACATCGTCCAGGGCTCGAATTTCTTCACTGTTGCTGTAAATCCGGGTGAGATGCCTCGTTTCTATTGCTAAAGGTTTTTTATTATCATTCATGTAGTTTATCAACCTACTCTACTTCAATATCTAAAAACGCGGTCATGTCCCAGCGCAGTTCATCAGGGATTTCATCCAGGAGGATTGTTACTTTATAATTAACGCCGGTGCCAGCTGAAGCTTTGGTTGCGATGCTAACCACTTCGCCATTCAAAACCAGATCAGGGATTGCATCAAATGTGATTATTACATTATCCCCTTCCTTGACGCGGGCGGCATCAATTTCATTTAAATCCGTGGTCTCTATCTGTAAATTATCTAAATCAGCCAGCAGGATAATGGGCTGCCCTGGCGTGACCCATTCCCCCTCGTTTACCGATACTTCAACTATTACTCCGTCAAATCTTGAGCTCAATTCAAGATCGTTAAGCGCTGATCGGGCAGCGCTGAGAGAGGCGTTTGCATTGCTCAACCTGGCCTGGGCAATCTTGACTTCTTCCGGGTCGGGTCCGTCTTTATAAATTTCAAAATCCTCACGAGCTTTTTCCAACTGCGCTTCGGCAACTTTTACTTTATTTTCATATTCCAGCCTTTTTAGAGCCGAATCATAATCGCTCTGCGCCTCGTCCAGATCTTCCTTGCGGTCCTGCCGGATCTCATTGCTGGATGACCGGTATTTATACGGCTCAAAGGCCTCCCGGGTGCTGTCCAGTCGTTCTTTCATCAAATCAAATGCTTCCATTGTTTCAAGGTCTGATTGGTTTGTCGGGATGGTGAAATTGTCCAGTTGATATTGCGCGTCACGAAATTCTCGGGCAGAAAAAGCGACTTCCTCTTGTTTCTGGGCTTTGATGGTCTCTGCATTTTTATAAAGATCGCTTAATTGTTTCTCAGCGGTGGCGACTTCAGATTCAGCCGCGGTTATGGCGACTTCAAGCTCCTCCTTCCCTTTAAGACGCACAAGGGTTTTGCCCTCGTCCACATGATCACCTTCGTTTACAAGTAACTCATCTACAATTCCGGCTGTTTGAAAACTCAGGGTTGTAAATTTAGCTGGAACGACAATCCCGGTTGCGCTTACAACTGGTGGAGTCAGTTCCACCTCAAGCGGTTCTTCAACAGGTGTTTCCTGAGATGGAAGAGAATTGCATGCAGTTAAAATTACCAGCGCTGAAATGAGCGTAATCAATCCAGGTCTTTTATAAAAAACTCTCATTTTTCTCCTTTTTCAAATGATTGCATACAGGTTTTCCCCATATTGTCACGGGGTGGATTTTCTTATTCGGAGATCAGTCCTTAATTTGATTTCATAATAAACAAAATTCAAATAAATTGATTATTCATATCGCAGGGCTTCAACAGGCAGCAAGCGGGTTGCCCGGTAGGCTGGATATATGCCTCCAAACAAGCCTAGCATTAGCGCGACTAGTATTGCTCTGGCAAACACGTCCCAATCCCAAACTGGGGTGAGGACTCCGCCGACCATTGGCGCTAACTGGAAAAGGAAAACTATAACCAGGGCAACTACTATCCCAGTAATTCCGCCAAGCAGGCCCAGCAGGAGCGCTTCTTTTAAAATTAAACTCAAGATGCTGCGCCGGCGCCATCCTAGGGCTCTGAAAACACCGATTTCCCTGGTTCTTTCAAAAACAGACATCAGCATTGTATTCAAAACACCGATGCCGCCAACAAGAATCGCGATGAATGAAATTGCATTGATTATTGCGTCTGAGTTTTCCATATCAGGAAGTTGTTCAACAAACTCTCCCGCTAAACCAGCCCTAACCTCCGGGTATTGTTGGTTTATTATCGCCACAACATCTTCTGCATCATCAGGGTTTTTTAATTTGACTGCATACAAAGTGGATTTGCGAGGCCTACCTGTAAATGTTTGGCCATCTCGCAAACTGATTACTCCCCCCAATTCCTCCCAATTTACATTCGATTCATAAATACCGACAACTTTAAAACGGGTGCCGCTTAATTCGATATTGTCTCCCACATCCAGATTGAGGGTGTCAGCCATCGATTTTCCAAGGATTATCTGGCGGTTTGAGGTTAAAATGCTCCCCTCAATTATATTAAACCGTTTGATAGCCATTTCATTTGGAGCATATCCTTGCAGAATAAAAAAACCACCTGCCTCAGGCAGCATAACCGCTGTGAAAATAATTCCGCTGGCGCTGGAAACTTGAGACATAGCTGAGATTTTATCGCCTATGTGGTCATCAATTGCGCTCAAACTGGTATCTGCAATATCCGCCTGCCGGACGAGAATCTCTGAATTCGTACCGGTGAACATGTCAGTAAAGGAAGCGGATGCTCCCCTCATTACACTTTCAATGGCAATAATGGCTCCAATCGTCAGCCCGATTGCGCCTAAAGTGAGGAAAGTTCTGGCGGAACGCTGAAACAAACTCTGTACTGCCATTCCTCCGATGGGTAACCTCCTCACCTTGCCGCTGCCTGTCCCGCCTTCATACCGCAGAGCCTCAATAGGCTGCATTTTCGAAGCCCTCCAGGCAGGGTACAGACCTCCAACCAATCCAAGTAAAAGGACAATGACGATTGATTGAACCAGGATTTCGACCTTAACGTTTGATATGCCGCCGCCAAACAATACTGTTTGGCTGGACATTAGATATAACAGGAGTGTACCAATTGCCAATCCAATTATTCCACCGAGAAGACTGACTGTGATTGATTCAGCAAGGATCAGCAACATCACTCGCAGTTTGCTCCAGCCAACTGCACGTAAGACGCCGATTTCTCTGGTGCGCTCCATTACCGACATGAGCTGGGCGTTCATCAAACCCACTCCACCGATGATAATCGCGAGGCCGCCAATGACCCAAACATAGCCTTTCAGCATATCTCCCATCGATTGGCGGTCCGCATATTCACTGATTCCTGATAGGGAAAGGCCAGGCCAGCGGCGTTCCACTCGCTTCATAAAACGTTCAGATAAGTCAGAATCTTTCAGACGGATGTAGTAAATACTTACCTGCCTTGGTTTCCCCAGAAGTTCTTGCGCTTCAGTCAAATTGAGCACCGCGCCGCCATCTTCAAAAGCCTCGCCCGTTTCATAAATACCAATAATGCGATAAACACTGCCAGTAATCCGGAGAGTGTCGCCGACTTTTTTATCAAGGACATCTGCAGCGGTGCTGCCCAGAAGGATTGGTTCAGGTCTTGCCTTTTGGGCTTCCCGCGAATTCAGATCCACTCCCTCGATGATTTGAAAGCGTCCCAGGATAAAGCTGTCTTCGGGATATCCAAAAACAAAGAAAAACGGCTCACCCTCAACCTGGGTAAAACCCTGTATCATCCCGCTTACTTCAGATACCTCTGGGGCAACCACCAATTCCGATCCTATTGATTCATCAATGGAACTGTAACTTATATCAAAAGTATCCGGCTGGCTCAGGATCAAATCAGCGTTGCTGCCCTGCAGCATCGAGCTGTAACCAATCTCCAAACCCTCCGCCAGAGCACCCAAAGTAATGATTGCAGCAACACCGACGCTGATGGCTGCAATCGTCAAAAAAGTTCTGATTTTTCGGCGGAAGAGATTCTTTAATGTCATTTTGGTTGGGATTATTTATTATTATTATCTCGGGTGTGCTATATTCTTAAGGTAATGTTTATACTTTTACGATCTGGTAAAGAATAATCATGTACTTCGATTTTTCCATGCCTAGTTCTTAACTCCCTCAGATAATGTTTGGAATTTTTTCCGGGGTTTCCCTGGAAAGCAATTAAATTGCCCCTCTTAATTACTTTTATATTGATTAATTTTCCGGTTTACAAAGATTCAATCATCCAGCAGCCAAATCAAAGTTCTCGCATTTCCGGCATGGTCAGTAAGTGGAAGGCAAGCGTTTCCATATCACGCGTCTTTCCAGGACCCTCAGTTTCTTCTTTTATTCTGTCAAAGTAGGCGGACAGCAGAGTATGTTTACCCAGGTAGTCCTGAACTTCGATGTCATCAGAGAGGATATCTTTAAGGCCAATCTTCTCATAAACAGCGCTAACCAGGCCATAGCCCCAATCTTCTGTAACGCCCAATTCATCCGCCAGGTCGCGTCTTTCCATACTGAACAGGAACGCAAGCCGGGCGACTTGAGCTTGGTGCGCGGTCAGGTTCTGGACTGCGTATCGTCCTTCGAGCACCACACAGGGTTTTGGTAGTTGAAAATTTACTTCCGAAGCCAGCGCCTGGATGCTGTCGGTGATCACCCAATTGCCATTTACTGCCAGGGATATTGCCCAGGAAAGCGAGTTGTCGATCTCAGCCTTCAACACATAACCGGCAAAATAAGGGTCGTTCAGCTGGGTTAACACACGATGGTTCGCCAGAATTCCGGTGCAGATAATTAATGGATTTTTTTCCAAAGAATTCATGGTATTTCTAATCCTGAGGATCCAGTCTTCTCCACTGGGTATATCTGTATCTAGTAAGATCAGATCCACCTTCTGGTAGTTTTTTTCAAGAATTCGTATCAGGCTGGAAGGCTCATCAAGCTCGCCCACCACGCGAGTCCTCAAATCCCTCGCGGCAAGTAAAGCCATCCAGTTCCTGGCGTAAGGGTCATCTTCAACAATTAATACATGGATGTCATCCATCAATCTTTTCTCCGGTTATCAGGTCTATTCCGCAAAGGCTTGGATAATTCTGGCGATATGTTTTGCATGTTTTACATACAGGTCCAACCGCAAATTTTCATTTGGTGCATGGGTCTTTGAACCAGGATACCCGGGTCCGGCAGTCGCCACAGGTAGATTCAATAGATGAACAAAGGGGTAGTTGGGACCAGATCCACCCATCATCGGTGTGACCTGCATGGGGATTCCGTATACGGGTTCTGCCGTTTCAACCACCATCCGGACGAAAGGATCGTCCGGATCAGTCCTGGCGGGCGGTTCGCCGCCTAGGTAATTAAACCTGATGTCATCGAATCCATTATTATTTAAATGAACTCTCAATTGCTCCAGAACCTGATCCGGGCGCTGGTCTGGTACCAATCTAAAGTCAACCTTTGCGGATGCTCTTGCCGGGAGGACTGTTTTGGATCCCGGTCCCTGGTATCCTGAGGTCAATCCGCAGATGGTGCAGGTAGGCTGGAAAACCGCCTGCTGGCGAAGCAGGGGCCCTCCAGTTAATCCATCCAGAAAATATTTAACCCCATACCTCTCGCGATAATCCTCCGCAATTTCAGGGAGCGCCTCGATCAGCTCTAAATCCCTGCTTGAGGGAGCCTTGACAGAATCATAGAAACCAGGAATTAAAACTCTTCCATCCGGACCCTTAATGCTGTTAAGCGCCCAGACCAACCTCCAGGCGGCGTTTGGGAAGATTGAGCCGCCAATGCCTGAATGGGTATCAATCGCAGCGGTTTCTACGGACAGTTCGACATAACAGATCCCTCGCAAACCCAGATGCTGGATCGGTATTTCCCGGTGGTCCACTGTTCCGAATTCCCAGATGCATGCCTCTGCAGCAAGTTTCTGCCTGTTGTTTGCAATAAAATCATGCAGATGGATGCTGCTGGTCTCTTCCTCGCCTTCAATCACAAATTTGATACTGCAGGGGAGTTCGCCTTCATTTTCCAGGATCGCATCAATTGCATAAAAACGGCTGACAAGGGGGCCTTTATCATCAGCAGAACCGCGTCCATATAAGATACCTTCTTTTACTGTCGCCTCGAATGGGGGGCTTTCCCACAAATCAAGCGGTTCGGGGGGCTGAACATCGTAATGATTGTATATCAGGAGGGTTTTATCGCTGCGGCCTTTTCTTTCCGCGAAGACAACCGGAGCGCCTTCAGTCGCCATAATTTCCACCAAAAAACCTCGCTTTTGGAGCATATCCCTGACTTTTTGGGCGCATTCGATTAATCCGGTTCCCTGAGCGGATATGCTGGGGATTGCGATCAGCTCCGATAATTCTGAAACGCTTGCATCGAGATTCGAGTCCAGGTATTTATCGATTGATTCAGTGTCCATATTTTCTCCTCATTAAATTAAATTTCCAGGCTTGGAATAGGTTGGTTTCTATACCGCTGGCGCAATGGATATTATTCTACTCCGATAAACTGTTCGATATACGGCGCTCCGATTGACCCCAAATATGCGATCGGAATCATTTTTATAATCTGACCAATTGAGACAAATAACAGGAAGCGCAATACCGGGATTCTCAGGGTGCCTGCAGCTAATCCGACAACATCAAAAAATGGATTAGGTATTGCAGCCATGAGGGTTAGTCCCAGGTTACTGAGGTGTTTGTGCGAATCAAGCCAGCCTAATATTTTTTCATAAACGCTAATGTTTTCTACCACAGCCTGCCCGCTGAATCCTGCCAGGTATCCGGTTAATTCGCCTACTGCAGCCCCCAATCCAGCCGCGATACCCACTCCCAGCGGGTTATATACAGCCCCAAGCGCAAAAACGAAAAGAATTCCCGGCACAGGGAAAAGGATTGTACCGTTAGCGATAATCGAGATGAAGAATATGCCAATGTAACCATACTGGGCAAGCTCTCGAGCCTGGTCGCGGATTGTATAGATAAAAATAGTTATACCAATTGCCAGCAGGAGTGCAAGGAGGCGGAGCAGGTTCAATCTTTGTTTGCTGGACATGGATGTTTATTATTTAATATGGGAAGGGATTTGGTTCAGTCTATCAGCCTGTCAATGCGCAGTAAAGATTCCAGGCGGGCGACTACCATTTCCATTGCGACTGCATTTAATCCGCCTTCGGGAATGATAATGTCGGCATATCGTTTGGAGGGTTCAACAAACTCGAGGTGCATTGGGCGGACAGTTGCCAGGTACTGGCGAATAACGGATTCGGTTGACCTGCCCCTCTCTGTAATGTCCCTTTCCAAACGCCGGATAAACCGTATGTCGGAATCTGTATCTACAAATACTTTTACATCCAGCAAATCCCGAAGTCGTAACTCGGCGAATATGAGTATTCCTTCCACCATGATCACCGGATGGGGTTCAATTGGAATCGTATCTCTGGTCCTAGAATGGGTTTTAAAATCGTAAATGGGGATTTGGATCGGTGAATTCTCCTTTAACAGTCTGATATGCTCGATGAGAAGTTCGGTGTCCAGCGAGTCCGGGTGGTCGAAATTAATTGAATCGCGCTGGTTGGGAGCTAAATCGCTCAGGTCTTTATAATAGGCGTCGTGGGGTAAATAGGCGATCTGGTCGGAGCCAACCCGTTCGATAATTACATCAGCTAGCGTTGTTTTCCCGGAACCTGAACCACCCGCGATTCCAATGACAAGAGGGGTTGCGCGTTGAGGCATGCATAAATTATACTGGATACCCGGAGCAGAATAACGGTAAAAAAGAGAGCCACCTGTGGGAATTGAACCCACGACCTGCGCATTACGAGTACGCTGCTCTACCGACTGAGCTAAGGTGGCAAAAACAGAAGTGATTATACAGGGAATGAACCCCTGTATCAAGACTGGAGCTCTGATTGAATATAGCCATGCTTTCATACCATACCTGTCCACTGGCGACTTTAGGGGGCAAGGATACCGGCGGGATGAACGTTTATGTCCGTGACCTGACCCGCTATTTGGGACGCCTTGGAATCCATGTGGATGTTTTTACACGGTCCCAGGATGAACATGTTCCGCATGTGCTGCATGACCTGGGATTTGGAAACCGGGTGGTTCATATCCGTTCCGGACCGGAGGTTCCGCTGGCAAAGGAAGAACTGGAAAACTACCTCCCGGAGTTTGTGGCTGGGATTGGAGATTTTTCGGACACAAAAGATCTCAAATATGACCTGATCCACAGCCATTACTGGCTTTCAGGATTGGCTGCCGGGGTATTAAAATCAAAGTGGAACCTGCCGGTTGTCAACATGTTCCATACCCTCGGGTTAATGAAACAACGTGTGGCGCGCAATGCCGAAGAAGCGGAGGGGGGCTACCGGATAAGAGGCGAGAAGGAAGTCATCAGGTTATCCGACCGGATTGTGGCGGCTACCCCGGCAGAGATGGCGCAGCTGCAGTGGCTTTACCATGCCGATGGCGCAAAGATTGAAATTATCCCGCCGGGAGTAGAATTGAGCCGCTTTTACCCGATCCCGGAGGATGAAGCCAAGGAATACGTCGGCCTCAGACCATGCGACCAGATGCTGTTGTTCGTCGGCCGGATTGAACCTTTAAAAGGGATTGATACATTGATGAAGGCGATCGCAATTATGCGCGGGCAGGGCGTCGATGTGTGCCTGGCGGTTATAGGAGGAGAGACAGATACGAGCCAGGAGTGTGAAAATGAGGAAATGGTTCGCCTGAAGGCTATCCGGGAGGAGATTGGACTGGCAGACCTGGTCGCCTTCCTGGGAAAACGAAGCCAGGACACCCTTCCGTATTACTATTCCGCTGCCGATGCGGTGGTTGTGCCATCCCATTACGAATCCTTTGGCATGGTAGCCCTTGAAGCGCTGGCCTGCGGTGCGCCGGTGGTGGCTTCTGAAGTTGGCGGGCTGGCCTATCTTATCCAGGACGGGGTCACCGGTTTTACGGTCCCATCCGATGACCCGCAGGCACTGGCTGAAAAATTAACCATACTTCTGAAGGACCGGGACCTGCGGGAGCAGATGTGCAATAACGCGGTTGAATTCGTCCAGAATTATTCCTGGCGGAAGATCGCTGCCAGAGTGGCTGAATTGTACCGGAGTGTTGTGGGGGAACCGGTTGGTACACCCATTACTTAATATAAGAGAATAAAATCGAATTTATTTTGATTCAAATTATGCGATTGTTAATTTGCACTTGATGGATTTCTTTTAAGTATTCCTGGCGTTCAAATGGCGAAGAAAAATTATAGCCTGGCAATTTTGGTTTTTCTGTTGATGGTCGCAACTGTATTAAATTCTCTCACTCTGCGCAAGAATCTACCCTTTGTGCATGAGGTTGATGAACAGACTTTTGTTGATGCAGCTGTAAATATCTCTGATAGTGGTTCTCTCAACCCAGGTTTTTTTGGACATCCCGGTTCAACCTTAATTTACCCCCTTGTTCTTATTTATCACCTAAAGAATTCATTGGAGAATGGAGATTTCTTCAACTGGCCTGATGAGGGTATGCGGGCATCTATGGACGAATCATCAAGCATTTTTTATTATTCAGGTCGTCTACTTTCACTACTGTATGCTTTACTCACCCTTCCGGTTTTATTTCTTGTCAGCCGGCAAGCCTTTAATAAAAAGGCTGCTTTATTGGCTGTACTTTTGTATATCTTCATACCGACAGTCATACACTTCAACACATACATCCGGACGGAGAGTGTGACGATCTTCTTTATTCTGCTCAGCTTGTGGCGAATTCTAAAAACATTTGATCAGCCTTCATGGGGAAACCACCTCTGGTCCGGAGTATTTATTGGGTTAGCGATCGCGTCCCGTTATTTTGCTGCTGCTTTGATACCGCTCCTTTTGACCGTTGATTTAATTCACTTGATTAAAAGGAGCGATCAAAGAAGGGAGATCCTGGTGTCTGCTCTCTCCACCATGCTGGTGATAATTTTTATTTTTATTGCAGTAACCCCATTCATGCTTCTGGACCCAAAAAATTTCCTTGGTGATATCCTTAATGAAGCCAGGGATTTCCACCCCGGTGTAGTTGTAATGTCAAGACCCGAGAATTTTTCGACTATTATTTTTACTCATATTCCGTCAATCATTACCTGGCCGCAAGCAATCCTGGCAGTGATTGGAATTTTCCTGGCTGGTATCCGGAAGAACATCCCCCAAATACTGCTTGCATGGTTTGGCCTGTTATTCCTGCTTGTAATCAGTTTTCCGGCATTGAACTGGGACAGGTGGGTTATCCCTGCGATTCCTGTCCTGGTAATGTTTACAGCATACGGCTTGTTGTTTATAAGCGGTGAAGTATCCCAACGATTACGTTTGAACTCTGCCGGGAAATTTGTTTTCACCGGATTACTTATCGGTTTGATCTGGGTTTATCCGGCGTTCCAGTCAATCCAGTATAGTGTCCGGTCATATAATAAGAGTACCCGTTTGATTGCCCGTGAATGGATTATTGAGAATATCCCTCCGGGGAGTAAAATCGCTCTGGATTATTACACCCCGCCTCTTTCAGACTTGGATTACGAGCTGTTGGAAGTTTTTAATCTATCATCCAATAAAAATCTGGATTTCTTTTACGAAGAGGATTTCCAGTATCTGGTGGTAAGCAGCGGCAACTATGACAGGTATATTTCCAAGCAGGAATTTTTTCCGGAGGATGCCGGTTTCTATCTTGAGATTTTTGAGGAGGAGAACCAGGTTTACGAAGTGGGTCCGTCCCGGTTTCGGGGAGGCCCGGTTATTAAAGTCTTCGAATTGTCCCGGAGATAAAAATTGACTTCTAATGGTCCAGGTGTCAATTGGAAGTCACAAGAGAGCGGGTGATGGGACTCGAACCCACGAAGGGTAGCTTGGGAAGCTACTGCCTTACCACTTGGCGACACCCGCGTTGATAGTATAGATTCTACTCTATTGGGATTTGTTTGACAATCTTGTTGAGGTATATGTTTAGATTTGTAAGTAGATTATGCAAATTAACAACAATTTAGAAAAAGAATAAATAATCAGGAAAAATAATAATTGTAAAATATAGACATAAGATCAACTATTGCGGATGGTATTCTCCTCCAAATACTGGTCCTGCTCGGTCGTAATTCTTTTACACTGACAGGAATTTCAAAAATTGAATGCTTATTCTTTTGTGCTATAAGTAACATTTCTGTATCAAAAATTTCACCGCTTGTTTTACATTGTTTCACCAATTGTTTTGCTAATTTAGTTTTTAAAGCTTTAATTCCGTGGGTGTCAGTACCATTGTAGAAAAATAGAATCTGAAGTGATTGGCTGAATAATTTTGAAATTATCCTGCGAGAAAGGGGTCGTAGATCTTTTGAACCCGGGATATTTTTAGAGCCAACGATAATATCATATTTTTCGAGAAGAACTTTTGCATTAGAAAGAAATTCGATATCCCAAAAATCCGCATTAAAAATTACTAATATTTCTCCACATGCAGAATCAATTCCATATTTCAGTGCTTTTCCATAACTTGGCTTTGGTAATGATTCAACTTTTACTAGTGAATCATCTTTTTCTATATTTTTTGCTATGAATAAGGTATTGTCGGTACTTCCATTTTCAATAAGCAAAAGTTCATAATTTTCAGTAAATCGAATCTTATCTAAACTATTATGGATAGTACTGATAAATTTCTCCAAAATTGACGCCTCATTATGAATCGGAATGATTATTGAGATATTGGTGTGAAAAGTTGTATCGGCGGAAAAACCTGAAATACCTGTCAATTTATTTTTCACTCAATTAATATTAAATCTTTTTCGGATAATCTAGGATCTGAGGAAAGTACAGAGATCAAATTAGGATCAGTCGTCACAAAATGATATTCTTGATGAGCAATGTCGATGAGATCATCTATTGATGGTATCGAATAAATCCAATACGTATCAAATACGCTTTCTGAAGTATTAATAAGTATCTTGTAACCTACATTTATATCCTGAATGAGGCTGATTGATTCAATATTAAATTTTCGGAGAATCTCATATTGAAAAATTGGATGATATGGTCCATTTCCAATAATGGCTATCTTATCCATTTGAATTTTTGAAATTTCAAGCCCTTGATTATGTAAATTGTTAAAATTTCTTTTTAACAATTGACTACTTGAAATCAATCTGCCTGATGGATTTACCGAGTTTGCTTCAGAAGGGAGAACCAGGTAATTAAAGATAATTATTACCATTAGAAATAAGATCCATTGAATTCGAATCTGACTGGCTAAAGGTATTGATAAGATTATGTAAATTAGTATGATCGGGAATAGATTATGGCGGGCACTGTTTTCCGGTCTTGATCCCCAGAAGAAAACAATTGGGAGAATAGCTAGTAATAGTAAAAAAAGAAATGCTCTATGTTGATTACTTTTAATAATTAGTATTGAGGCCAACAATGCTGCCGGTATTGTAAGCATACCAGAAGCTCTAAAAATTGTTTGAATATTATTCTCTGATATAAGATTATCCCGGTTTATTGGAAATTTATTATTCCAGTAACTATAAAAGAAAAATGGATCGTAAATAGTTGAGAGTGAATTTGTGTAAATTAAATAAAAAATGAACGCCACAAGCGAAATTAGAAAAACTCCCAAACTAAATAAAAACTTCTTTTTAGTTGAATTTTTCGAACACCAAATTTAAATAAAAAAAATCGTAGCGGCAAAAATAATTTCTACTTTAATTAATACAGCAATGAGGAAAAAAAAACATGCGGTTAATACAAGTAAAAAATTATACTTACTTCTGTCTAAATTAGATGAAATTAGTACCAATGATAATAGTATCAGGGAAATCGAAACAATGGTTGGAAAACCATAAATACTATTGTGCCAAAAAGTAGGATTGAATTGAAGAACAATGCATGACCCGGCTGCAGTAGGTAGTGAACAAGTCATTTTATAAACAAACAAAAAAAGTAATACTGTAATCAATGCACTAGCTATAAAACTGGTATAAGTAATCCAAGTTATTGAATTTTCTGTATTTATTAACCCCTTCATAAATCCTATGCGTAGGATTTCATTATAAAGAGGTGCGGAATACAATGGTTCTGGATTTGGATAGAATTTATTACTTAATGACAAGTTGGCAAAAAGACCATTTAAAACCAATCTGGCCGCGTCTTGTTCACCAAATGTATCTAAAAAAAGAAATGGGTAATGAATTGTAAGATTAAAAATTACAATAATGGAAATTAATATAATTATTTTTGATTCAGATAAATAATCCGTAAATTTTTCCATTTATTGTGTAACTATTGGGCATTTTTCAACTGAAAGTAAAATTTATTAATCTACCTTTTTCTTTTTTCAGCCAATTGAATTATTTGTTAAAAAGAATCCTGCCTTCATGTTTTTTTCTTTGTAATTTTTTGGAAAAAATTTCTGAATATTAAATCTGAAAGTTCGAAATAATCAATGGGGAGTGTATAACACATAGCAGGGCAATTCGAGCAACATTCTGTTCGCATTTGGTTTCGAACATTTTTATTAATATCTTTGAACCAAATTTCCTCAAATGATTGTTCCAATAAGTTACCGAAACTATTTTTTTGGCAAAATTGGCATGGATAAACATTTCCATCATGTTCCAATGCAAATGCATAGAATCCCATCAAGCATCGTCTCCCACGGATATTACCGTTTAACATCTTAACAATGTCTTTGTAATAGTATCTAAGACTTGAAGCAGTATTATTACTTATGTCTTGGAAAAAGTTGCTTGCTTGTTTTTGATAATTACTCGAATTTAATGATAATCGCTCTTGATCATCAATATTATGAAAAAATTCATTTGAAAATACAACTGGGCTGAATGCTACTTCAAGATTGTTATTATTTGCATATTCAATTATCAATTTAAGATCAGATAAATTTTGTGGCATGACAACAGTGACAATACGTATTTTCAGGTACTGATAGATTTTTTGTAAATTAATTAATCCTTTTAGAGTTTCATCCGTTTTATTGAAGAAACCTGAAATTCCTCGTATAAGATCATGAGTGGTTCCTATCCCATCCAATGATATTTGTATGCTTAGGCTTGAGACATTTGGATTTAATCTGGGTAGTAAAACGGCTAGTCTTTCTATCTGATCAAGTGTCCTTTTTGTATTGAGACCACTTGTGGTGAAATGTACTGTTTCTAAATTTTCCAAAGATCTAATGCAAATCTCAAATATATCAACAAGATCATTCCGAAGTGTTGGTTCACCACCGGTAAAAGTAATTTGTTTTATGAAAGAAAATCGATTGTTACTGAATATTTTTTCAATCTGTTTAATGGAGAGAAAAGTTGAATTCTTTTCTTTCCAAATATTACACATTTGACAACGCGAATTACATCTACGGTTGACTACGAATACCAACTTCCAAGGATAAGGTATTAAATATCTTTCAACAAACGGGGAAAATAATGAGCTAAGAAAGTAAATTTTATTGAGATTATACTTCGATGGAAATTGTAATCTAAATTTCAATTTGAATTAACCTTGTAGCTGGAAGCGTTTTTTAATAATTCTTGCGTATAAACATAGCATAATACTATAAGTTTCATCTAATGTTTTCGGAAATTGGTAATCAATACAAGTTTTGTTATTTGCGTTGGTTTATTGTCGTGAAAATGAAAAATGCCCGAGTCCAGATTTAAATTAGAGAATGGAATAACTAATCATAATAAAAATTTGTGGTTCAACAATCAATCGATATTGAAGTCTTTCTAAATTCTCGGATTATATTAATAATAGCTTGAGCCCAAAAAGCCTCTTTCTACTGATCTCCAATTTAATATTTTTTTATTTACTCACCATATTACAAATTCATCTTTTACATTATCAGTGATTCATTGTTTTGCTCAGGTAGATAACTGGTTCTTTCTAACATATATAATCCAATTAGAGGTGAATGTTTGATTGTAATTCAGAAAATAAAAACCCGACCAAAACATATAAATAAATATAACAGGTACTATAGGTAGTAGGAAAGTAATGGTTTATCTATTCAAAATTTGGAAAAAGAATTCTGATATAAAAAATGATAACGCAAGTATTATTCCAATTGGAGTAATTAATAAAAGGTATGAAAGGGTTAATCCACTAACAAAGAACAAAATGAGTTTTTGATTTTTTATACCAAGTAAAATAATCAATAAACATGATGAGAATAAAAAAATAGAAAGACTTTCTGAAAGAATAGCAGTACTAATATATGCCAATGCAGGATTCAGTGCGATAAGCCATGCACTTAATCTGGCAATTTTTTCATCATAAATAATTAATGCCAGAAAGTAAATGATAATTGATAGTAATGCAGATAGAATCTGCTGAAAAATGACCAATATCCACAGGTCACCACCACTTACAATCATCCAGAGGAAATGAAAAGAGGGTAACCAGGAGGCCGGAAAGCATCTTCGATATTTGGATAGAATTCACCTTGAATAATTTTCTCTACTATTCCTAAATAACTGTTAGTATCGCCTGCATGGATTGGTCCGAAATAATTGAGGAAGGTTATTCTGAATATTAAACCAACTGAAAACAATTGAACTAACAATTTTCTGGTCTGACTATTCATTATTTCACCTGATCAGTTGCGTTATTATATATAAGATTAGTTAAGGTTGTAAAGTTACATAATCACTTGAAATAATTTATTGAGATCGCACAAATTCACTTTAAAAATAAGTAATATGTTAAGAGATAAAAATTTGTTGAGTGATCGAGAAAAGGAAGTATTGTACTTAGTTGCCACAGGTGCTAGCAACAAAGAAATTGCCAATAAACTCCATATAAGCACAAATACAGTAAAGGTCCATCTCAGGAATATATTAAAGAAAACTGATTCTAAGTCACGTACAGAAGCAGCAATGTACGCAGTAAATATTGGATTAGTGTCTCCCGGCACAGAAATGCAATTAGAAGCTGAAGATAGACATGAAATTTCTACTAAAGAAGAAATTATTATATTAAAACCACGAGTTCTAATTGTGGTGATATCCATTCTTGTAATACTGATTTCTACAATTTATATAATTTATCAATTTTCCATTCGGGAATCAAAACAAAGTGTGGTCGAACAACGGGAAAATCTTAATAGAAACAATATAAGTTGGGAAAATAGGAAAGAAATGTTAACTTCTAAGAGTGGTTTTGGAATAACTTCTTTTGAGGGGGAAATATTTACGATAGGAGGAGAGTCCACTCAGGAAGTTTTGGATCTTGTGGAGGTTTATAACCCAAACAATGAAGAATGGGAAATTAGAAAAAATAAACCCACACCCGTAACTGATGTAAAAGCTGGAGCTATTAGGGGGAAAATTTATATACCAGGAGGTACTTCAACTGACGGCAGACCAATAGATAAATTAGAAATTTACGATCCAAGATTGGATCAGTGGTCCCAAGGGGCAAATTTACCGGTACCACTAAGCAATTACGCATTATCAATTTCAGAAGGTAGAATTTTTTTATTTGGTGGTTGGGATGGAGAAGGTATTGTCCAGGATGTAATCGAATACGACCCCTTTATGGATGAGTGGAAACAAAGAACTCCATTGCCTTTTCCAATAAGCAATGCTGGTGCAGTAAATGTTGGAGGCAGAATTTATATAGTAGGTGGAATCTCCAATGATAAAATCCTCGATTCGAGTTTAATATATGTACCCGAAAAGGATATTGAGGGTGATTATCCTTATGAAGAAGGACCTTCAATCCCAGAAGGTAGGCACAGTATGGGGATTACCAGTATGGCAGATTTTATTTATATTGTCGGTGGGGAGAATGAAAATGGTAATCTCGATCATTCAGAGTTAATAGTTGTTCAAACTGGAGAATGGTTACGGTTTTCAAATCCTGACTCCTTGGGATTGAGTAATCCGGGACTTATCGACGATGGAAATCAACTTTATGTGATGGGTGGTTATCAAAATGGGGCACCTATAAATCAAAATTGGTCAATCCAGGCGATTTACTACACAGTTCTGCCTGTAATTCGATAATCTATTCAATTAACCCTAACGGATTATTGACCTATAAGGAACCAAATGATAACGTTAACACAATTAAAAAAAGCTAAGCAGTGAAAATTTAGGAGAAAAGATGAAAACAACCAGACTTGTTTCAATTTTTATTTCGTTTTTGTTGTTGCTTGTAATTGTCTTACCTGCATACGCCCAACTGGGTGATACTGGAGCATCTTCTTTCACAGTTCAAAATTTAACAAATTCCGATGTTGTTGTTACTGTTACCTTTTATGATTCATCTGGAAGCCCTACGACACCTTCGCAGCTAGACGGTAACACTCCGACAACATTTCCTAATCCATTTACTTTGAGCGCTCGCCAGGCAAGACAGGTGTATGTTCCTAACATACCCGCTGCACAACTCCCACCTGGTGAATATTCAGTAGTGATCTCTTCAACAGGACTTATTGCAGCGGTTTCTGGTATAGCAGGAAATGGATCAATAAGGTTCAGTGGTACGTATGCTGGATTTTCTTCATCTGGAACTACAGCATATCTGCCATCAGTCGTTCATGATTCATCTGGTTTTTACAGCATGATATCAATTATGAATGTGAGTTCAAGTCCAGCTGATGTCACTGTAAATATAATATGTACTGATAGTACAACGGGGACACTTTCAGCAAATGATATTCCCGCAATGTCATCACATACTTTTGATTTGACCGCTGAAACACCAACAGGGTTCACTAGCTCGACAGATTGTGAAGGATCTGCAGTAATAACTTCCGATTATGACATTGTGGTTATTGATAATCAAAACGATCCAACAAATGGAAGAACTTATTCATATTCTGGATCTTCAACAGGATCACCAACAATTTACATTCCAGAATTAACCAACGATTATTTTGGTTGGGACTCGAAATTAGTCATTAGAAAAATTGGAAGTGGTTCTACCACAGTAACAATCGATTATAGCGACAGCGAACCCAATGATACATGTAACCTGACGGACGCCATGCCATTCTGTTCCCTCAACATGGACGTGGTTCATCCAACAACAGGTATCTTTGGGGCAAAAATCACTTCTTCAAGTAATGATTTGGTAGTTATGGCTGGGATATTAAAACCATCAACAAATGCTGCAGGTGCATATTCCGGAGCCTCGGGTGCTAATAGTGTTGAAATACCAGAAGTAACTAAAGAGTATTTTGGATGGAATTCTTCAGTTACTTGCCAGAATGTAACTGGTTCAGCAGCGGATACAACCTTGAAACTTGAATACTCTGGTCATAGTGCGTACGATGATACCGAAGTACTCAGTGATGGTGAAATAATCCAGTACTATGTACCCAATGAGACTTTCCTAAATAATGGCTATATAGGTGGGTTAAAAGTTACCGCAAACAATTCGAGTGCTTTGATTTCATGTATTGTCGGTAACAACAATCCTTCAAAATTATCTGTCACGCCAGGTGATTGGGCTCTCGTGTTCATAGCAAAATAGAATAACGTTTTTCTAGAAAATACAATGATACCCCCTCAGCAATTTCTAGAGGGGGTATTATTTTAAAGAGGAAGTTTTGAAAAAATTCTTGATAAAATAATACTTATCTTCATTACGTATATTTATTTTTTTGGTTCATTAATAGTATCGGTTTCCTACTTTTACATCCATATTCTTCAAAGTAAAAAATTGGTAGATGAATGAAAATAAGTAACATAACTCTAATATTATTTCTCCTAATAATAAGTTGCACTATAAATCAAGAAAAAGTTGAAGGAGAGGGAAGTAGAACAAAAGATAAAGCTACCGATCAACCTCAACTACATGAAACTATGTCTCCATTTATTTTTAAAACCTCTGAACCAGAAATGGTGACAATCACAGGTGAATTAATTGTTCTAGATCCTTCTGTAATGCTTCCGGATCCAAATGATGGTATTTTTCTGGTGCGAATTAATCAAGATTCCGGCAATATTACTTCAATTCCATTAATTGACCACAAAATTGATTATCGTGCTGAGGTTGACGAGCGAAATGGAGAGTTTGTATTTACAAATATTCAACCAGGTCTTTATGCCGTAGTTATTCTCACAACAAATGGATTTGAAGTTCCAGCCCATTTTTATCAAGATAATGGTATAGCTTTTGTTGATTTAAAAGAATCTGATAGAGACCAGGTCATTAATTTAGATTATTTGTCAATACCGTAATATAATTTTTAGCTTATATTATTAGAATTAAAAACCTCAATGTCTCTGAATCCGATAGATTTAAATTACTCTAAGCTAGATAATGGACTAATAAAATTTACCTATAGTCGATTAGTGTTGATGCAATTTGGGGTTACTATACATATCTGTCTTTATTCTGAATTATAAATATCATTTCAAACTATTTCATAATTCAAATTTATACCTTATATGGAAAACCAAAGTACTGATCTTTATTTAGATTTAATAAAACGAATACTGATAAATTACATATATGGTGATGATGAATTATGGCCAGTTATAAAACCGAGAGGTTTTATTAGCTCTAGCATAGTTGCCCTATTTGATAAGTTAGGCTTTGGGGTTTTTACCCAAAAGAAGTTTAATGAAGAAATAAGAATTGAAGGAATGAATTGGCCTCCACCTCCTTTTGCACACTCAATGATAGGATTGAAACGATTGGATAATATACAATTTTGTATTGAGGAAGTAATCACAAAGAATATAGGTGGAGATTTAATTGAAGCTGGGGTGTGGAGGGGAGGAAGTACGATTTTTATGAGAGCAGTTCTAAAAGCTTATCGAATTACTGATAGATTAGTTTGGGTTGCTGATTCATTTGAAGGCCTTCCAGAACCTGATCTTAAGAAATATCCACAAGACAAAGGCTTGAAATTCCATGAAGCACGGGAATTATCAGTTTCCTTAGAAAAGGTTAAGACCAACTTCAGAAAATATGATTTATTGGATAACCAAGTAAAGTTTATAAAGGGATGGTTTTCGGAAACATTATCTTCAGCTCCAATAAATGAATTGTCAGTAATAAGAATCGATTGTGATATGTACGGATCAACTATGGATTCATTAAAGAGCTTATACCCTAAGTTGAATCCAGGGGGTTTTATAATTATTGATGATTATGGAGCTATAGAAGCCTGCAGGAAGGCTGTTGAGGACTACCGAAACCAAAATAGTATTAGTGATGGGCTGAATTGGATTGATTATTCTGGGGTTTACTGGAAAAAAGGAGGTTAAAAATTGAATAAAAATTTTTAATATCAAGCGTTTAAATAATTTTATGCGACCTTTTTATATATATTAAATATTGAGATCGAACTAACAATTAAGGTTTCCCTATTAAATATTTATTATTAATACGTATTTTTAATTTTCATCGTTAGAATAAATTGATAAAAGACTACACAGGATATATTCGAGAAGGGTTTACTTACTCTTCCTTTTATTTTAAAAAGAGAAAAGAACCTTCCAGAAAGTTTTTGATATTTACTGTCGGCAGAACAGGAAGTAGTTTGCTTGTAAGCTTATTAAATTCACATCAAGATATCGAATGTCATGATGAACTTCTAAGAAAAAGGATATTTTCCCCAAATTATTACATTCATTGCAAGGAATATCTGTCAAAAAAAGAAAATTTTGGATTTAAATTGAATACATATCATTTTGGTATTCAAAAAATTAATCATCCACAAGAATTTGTATCCAAACTTTATAAATTGGATTATCGTATTATTAATTTGAAAAGAAGGAATATCTTTCGCCAAGTTTTTTCCCATATGTATGCTTTATACAGAAAAAAATTTTTTCATAAAAAAGATCAAGGAGAACAAGAACTACCCCCAATTTTTATTGATACAAGAGAACTCGATAAGGAGTTGGCATTTTTTGAGAAGCATTTTCAAATTGAAGAGAAGATAATTAACTCTTTTCCTAATTTATGTATACATTATGAAAATGATCTCCTCGAAAACGAAGACCATCAGATAACTGTTGATCGTATATGTGATTATCTGGGAATTCAGCATGCGCGTGTTTATTCGAATCATGTAAAAACCACCCCAAAAGATTTATCAATTGTAATTGAGAATTATGAGGAAGTTTTTGATTATATAAAAAAAACGAAATATAAAAATGATCTTCAATAGGAATAATTGTTTATTA
>Ga0180438_10000608_pt1 | contig 67605 bp, 28 predicted proteins | sample SS_ome_12_FD_132455 | JGI IMG/M metagenome (GOLD analysis project Ga0180438, IMG submission 132455) | Hypersaline lake sediment archaeal communities from the Salton Sea, California, USA - SS_3_D_2 metaG | ecosystem: Environmental > Aquatic > Non-marine Saline and Alkaline > Hypersaline >...
CGACCTGCTCTCGCCGTTGCGCGCCGACGTGCTCTCGCTGGCCGAGATCGTGCCCTTGCCGATCTGAGCGCCGCCACGTGGCGGGGGGCATGGCTCGACGGCCAGGAAGATGCTGGACGACTGGTCCGCTCTACGCTATAATCACGTCTCGTTTGCAGTTCCTGGAGATGGGGCCGAGGCAGTATCCGGGTCTCTCGGCCCAACTGGATGGTTCTCGCATTACAGTCGGAGGCGCGGCTGTGCCTCGGCGTCGTGTAATGCGCCGAGGGGATACCCGCAATCCGAGCAAAAGACCGACCGCGACCGGACGTGCGTCGGCGCCGCGCGAAGAGCCGCAGAACGGAGTGATACCATGTCTGTGCAAGGCACGTTTTCGCGATCGATGGGGGTGTCGAGCGCGCAGCCGCCGCGGGCTTCCCGCCCGCTGCTGGAGCCGTTGGAGCCGCGCCTGCTGCTGGACGGCGCGCCGACAGAGCAGGCGATGGAGCTGTTCGGCACGTCGCCGGCGCTGTTCGTGGAGAACCAGGGGCAGTGGGCGGACGACGCGGTCCGGTATGCCTTCCAGGGCTCGGGCGCGAATGTCCTGTTCACCGACGCCGGGCCGGTCTTCCAGCTCCTTCAAGGCGAACCGTCGGAGCCGGGCCCGACGGACGGGCTGCCCGCGCCCGACGACCCGGACGTGCGGTGCACGACGTTCTCCGTCCGTTTCGACGGCGCCGACGTCGTCGCGCCCGTCGGCCTGGAGCAGGCCGAGACGGTGCACAACTACTTTGTCGGGGATCAGGCCGACTGGCGGTCGAACGTCCCCACGTACGCCGTCGTGGCCTACGAGGGCCTCTACGAGGGCATCGACCTGCGCACGTGGGGCCGGCGGAACAGCCTGAAGTACGAGTTCCACGTCGCCGCCGGCGCGGATCCCTCGCGGATCCGCGTCAGCTACGACGGGGTCGAGCAGCTCAGCGTCGACGCCGACGGCGCCCTGCACGTGCAGACGGAGCTGGGCGAACTGATCGACGAGGCCCCGTACATCTACCAGGAGATCGGCGGCGAGCGCATCGAGGTCGCCGGCTGCTTCGTCCTGCTGGACGCGGACACGTGTGCCTTCGAGATCAGCGGGCGCCACGATCCATCCCGGCCACTCGTGATCGACCCGGATCTGGCGTGGTCCACCTATCTCGGTGGGCGCGGCGACGACGACGGCATAGCCGTCGCTGTGGATGCCTCGGGCAACGTCCACGTCACGGGTGAGACGTTCTCGCCGGGCTGGGTAGCCGACGGCTGGGACACGAGTCACAACGGCTCCTACGACGTCTTCGTGGCGAAGCTCGGCCCGACCGGCCAGCACGTCTGGTCTACCTATCTCGGTGGAAGCAGTGCGGACAAAGGCGAAGGCATCGCCGTTGACGGCGGCGGCCACGTCTACGTGACGGGCCTCACCGCTTCCGTCGGTTGGGTGTTCGGCGGATTCGACACGACCTACAACGGCGGCACTTTCGACGCCTTCGTGGCGAGGGTCACCTCCACCGGCCAGCACTGGTGGTCCAGCTACCTGGGCGGCAGCGGCGAAGACGTCGGGTACGACATCGCTGTGGACGGGGCCGGCGACATCCACGTGACGGGCTCGACCGAGTCGTCCGGCTGGGTCTCGGGCGGGTACAACACGACCTACAGCGGCGCCGGGGATGGTTTCGTGGCGAAGCTCAGCCCCACCGGCCAGCACGTCTGGTCCACGTATCTCGGCGGAGGCGATCAGGATTGGGGCAACGGTATCGCCGTGGACGGCGCCGAGAACGTCTACGTAACGGGCGAGACCTGCTCGGGCGGCTGGGTGTCGGCCGGGTGGGACGGGTCCTACAACGGGGCCGGTGACGGTTTCGTGGCCAAGCTCGGCCCCGGCGGGCTGCACCGGTGGTCAACCTATGTGGGCGCGGAGAATGAGGACCACGGGCGGGACATCGCCCTGGACGGCTCGGGCGGCGTCTACGTCACGGGATCCACGAAGTCTCCCGGCTGGGCCTGGTTTGGGTTCGACGAGAGCCACAACGGCGGCTATGACGCCTTCGTGGCGACCTACGGCACCGATGGCTGGTACCTTTGGGGGACGTACCTCGGCGGCAGTGGAAGTGACACCGGCAAGGGAATTGCCTTGGACGCCTCCGGGAACGTCTACGTCACGGGCGAGACCGGCTCCTCCCTCAGTTGGGTCTCGGACGGCTTCGACACGAGCTACAATGGCGGCCTCAGTGACGCCTTCGTAGGGGGACTCGGCCCGGCCGGCGATCACCTTTGGTCCACGTATCTCGGCGGCGACGCCTCGGACAGCGGCCGGGGCATTGCCGTTGACGGGGCCGGCAGCGTCTACGTCACGGGCGGGACCTGGTCCGACGACTGGGTCTCGGGCGGCTACGACACCACCTATGGCGGCAACGGCGACGGTTTCGTGGCCAAGATCGCCGAAGGGGGCGGCGATCTCGTCCCGCCCAGGGTGAGGGGCGTGTACGTGTGCGGCACGCTCTGGAGCCGGGAGTTCCTGGACTATCTGGCCCCCGGGCCGTTCGGTGAGGACTACGGATACCGCATCCCGGTCGGCATCTCTGCCGGCTCGGCGGACCAATTGGACGAACTGCCCTGGGTCAACACCAACCAGATCAGGGTCCTCTTCAGCGAGGACGTCACGTGCGGGGCCGACAGCCTGCGCGTCTTCGGCCTCAACACGCCGGAGTACGGCTACACCCTCAGCTACGACGGCGTCAGGCACGTGGCCACGTTGACGTTCGACAGCCCCTTCGAGGAGGGCCTCGCGGCGGACAGGCTGCTGCTGGTGATCGACGACCGCCTTACCGACAAGGCGGGCAACAGGCTGGACGGCGAATGGACCGACGCGCTCAGCACCTATCCCTCGGGCGACGGAACTGCCGGCGGAGACTTCCGCTTCCGCCTGAACGTCCTGCCGGGCGACGTGGACGGCAGCGGCGAAGTGAGATGCTCCGACGTGATCAAGGTCCGCCGCAAGACCAACACCACACCCGGCCGCCCTGGTTACTCGCCGCTATATGACGTGGATGGCGACGCGCACATCCGCAGCAGCGACGTGATCAAGGTCCGCCGATGCGCAAACACCCAACTGCCGTCCGGCAAGCCGACGGCCCCCCCTGCGGCCCCGCTTGTCGGGTGGGGCGTGGAGTACGACCTGATCGCCGCGGCGTTGGGAGCGGCGCGGCGGGACGGCGGGGATCGCGGGCTGCTTTCGCCCCTGCCCACGGACGTGCTCTCGCTGGCCGAGATCGTCCCGCTGGCGATCTGAGCGGCGGTCCCTCGGTGGCCGCGCCAAATCTCTCCGCAAAAGCAGACGCGGGATTCCGGCGTTTTGGGGTATAATCACGGCGGAGGCGCGTTTCGTGCGCCTTGCGCGCGCGGAGGCCGTCGCCATGGGCAGTAGCAGGAGAACACGCGTGGTCTGCACATCTTTGTCAGGGGGCCATCGAACTGCCGTCAGCGAACCACTGCCCCGCCCCGCCCGGGCCGTCTTCGAGGCGCTCGAGCCGAGGCGGCTGCTGGACAGCACGGTGGTGTTCAACGAGATCATGTACAACCCGCCCGGCGACACGGATGAGACGCTGGAGTGGCTGGAGCTGCACAACCAGCTCGCGGTCGACATGGACATCAGCGAGTGGGCCGTCGAAGGCGGGATCGAGTACAAGTTCCCCGATCAGACGGTCGTGCCCGGGCGCGGGTACCTGGTGGTGGCGATCTCGCCGGCGGCTCTCGAGGCCGCCACGGGCTTCGCCGACGCGCTGGGGCCGTTCGACAGCGGGCGGCTCTCCAACGGCGGGGAGGAGCTTCGGCTGGTCAACAACGACGGCCGCCTGATGGACGAGATCGACTACAACGACAAGGGCGAGTACCCGGTCGGGCCCGACGGCGGGGGCGCGTCGCTGGCGAAGATCCGCTCCGACACGCCCAGCGAGCCGGGCGCCATGTGGACGTTCAGCCCGCAGATCGGCGGGACGCCGGGAGCGGAGAACTTCCCGAAGCCCGGCGCGTTCGTCACCGATACGCTTCTGGCGACCGGCGCGGCGGCCACGGCGCTCGTGCCGACCGACGGCTCGCTCGAGTTGGACTGGATCGAGCTGGGCTTCGACGATTCGTCGTGGCTGACGGGCACGACGGGGGTCGGCTACGACAACAGCACGACGTACGACGCGTACTTCGGCCTGGACCTCGACGTCCCGCCCGGCGAGCAGACGCCGATGCCGATGTACAACGTCAACCAGAGCGTCTACATCCGCGTGGAGTTCGACGTTCCGGTCGGGGTGGACGTGGACGACTACGACTCGCTGCTGTTGCGGATGCGGTACGACGACGGGTACGTGGCCTGGCTGAACGGGCAGGAGGTCGAGAGCGAGAACGCCCCCGGGCGTGACGGCGACACGGACCCGCTGTTGTGGAATTCCGGCGCGACGGGCGGCCACAGCGACGGGGAGGCGGTCAACCTGATCGACTTCGACATCACGGGCTGGAAGCACAGGCTGAACGAGGGGGGCGCGAACGTGTTGGCGATCCAGGGGCTCAACCGCGGGCTGGGCAGCACGGACCTGCTGATCTCTCCGGAGATCGTCGGCAGGCGGCTGCTGCCGGTGGCGGGGGACGTGGTGGCGGTGGACTTCAACGAGATCGCCGAGGCCGACGCGGCGGCCTTCTGGGTGGAGATCGTCAACCAGGAGGACTCCGACGTTCAGATCGGCGGCTTCGAGCTGACCAACGGCGTGACGGGGGGGCGGTACGTCTTCCCGGCCCGGACGCTCACGCCGGGCGAGCTGCTGCTGGTGACGGAGGCGGAGCTGGGCTTCCGCCCGGTCAGCAGCGACAAGCTCTACCTCTACACGCCGAACCAGGAGCAGATGCTCGACGCCCGCCCGGCCAGCAGCAGCCTCCGCGGTCTGTCGGACCGGTATCCCGGGCAGTGGCTGTGCCCCTCCGCGCCGACGCCCGGGCAGGCGGACACCTTCGGCTTCCACGACGAGATCGTCATCAACGAGATCATGTACCACGCCTATCCGCAGTTGGCCACGGCCACCGAGCCGTTCGCCGATTCGCCGGAGGAGTGGATCGAGCTGTACAACCGCGGGCCCGCGGCGGTCGACCTCGGCGACTGGGAGCTCGACGACGCCGTCCGGTATGTCTTCGAGGCGGGGACGATCCTCCATCCGGGCGAGTACCTGGTGGTCACCGACGACGCGGCCGGGCTGTCGGCGAGGTACCCGGCGGTCGACATCGTCGGCGACTTCGCCGGCTCGCTGAGCAACCGCGACGATCGAGTGCTGCTGCTGGACGCGTCGGGCAACCCGGCCGACGAGGTCCACTACTACGAGCGCGGCGACTGGCCGGAATACGCCGACGGGGGCGGCTCGAGCCTCGAGCTGCGCAACCCCCGGGCCGACAACTCCAAGGGCGCCGCCTGGGCGGCCAGCGATGAATCGCCCGCCAGCGCCTGGATCACCCACGTCCACGAGGCGGCCGCCGCCGAGCCGCTGGAGGTCGGCACGGTCTATAACGAACTGATCTTCGGGCTGATGGACAGCGGGGAGTTCTACATCGACGACATCAGCGTGATCCGCGACCCGTACGGCTCGGCGGCCGAGATGATGCAGAACGGCTCGTTCGAGTCCGACGCCATCGGCAGCCCGCCGGCGAGCTACCGGCTGATCGGCACGCACAGCGGCACGGTGCAGGTCGATCCGTCCGACCCGGGCAACCGGGTGCTCCACGTCGTCGCCGCCGGGCCCCAGCAGTTCGTCCACGACCACGTCGAGACGACCTTCACCGGCAACACGGCGCTGCAGAACGGGCAGACGTACCGCATCTCGTATCGCGCGAAGTGGGTGGGCGGCAACGGCCAACTCAACAGCCGGCTGTACTTCACGCGGATGAGCAACACCGCCTACCTGGACGTTCCGGCCGACAACGGCACGCCGGGGGCGCGGAACTCGCGATACGAGGCGAACCTCGGCCCGACCTACGACGGGTTCGGGCACCGGCCCGTGTTCCCGTCCAACGCGCAGGCGGTCACCGTCTCCGTCGAGGCGGCCGACCCGGACGGCGTCGCGTCGATGACGCTCTGGTACAACGCCGACGCGAGCGGGTGGCGGTCGGTGGCGATGACCACCGCCGACGGGGCGAGCTTCAGCGGCGTGATCCCCGCCCAGCCGTCCGGCGACGTCGTCCAGTTCTACGTCGAGGGCGTCGACGGGCTGGGGCTCGCCTCGACGTTCCCCGCCGCCGGGCGCCAGGCCCGCGCGCAGTACCAGGTGGACGACGGCAAGGGCACGAGCCGGCCGGTCGACACGGTGCGGCTCGTGCTGACCTCCGCCGACAACTCCAGCCTGTTCTCCGCGGCCAACAAGATGAGCAACAACTACCACCGCGGGACGCTGATCTACAACGAGTCCGAGGCGTTCTACGACATCGAGATCCGCCAGGTCGGCAGCCGCTTCGTCCGGCCCAACAGCGGCTACAAGGTCCGCCTGAACCCCAACCACCGCTTCTACGGCGTGCACGACTCGATCCGCTTCGACCTCCGCGGGCCGAAAGAGATCTACATGAAGCAGATGGTCAACCGCGCCGGCGGCAGCAGCGTCAGCCTGTACGACGACGTGGCGTACCTGATCAGCCCGCAGCACGGCCAGGACCCGATCCTGCTCCAGTTGGCCCGCTACACGGACGTGTTCCTCGAGGAGCAGTTCGCCGACGGCGGGGACGGGATGCTGTTCGAGCTGGACGACATCACGTACCCGACCAACCCGAACCCGGCCCCCGAGGGGCTGAAGACCGGCACGGGCGTCAGCTCGCCCGACATGAACTACCGAGGGCCGAGCAAGGAGGCCTACCGCGGGCACCTGCTGATCAAGAACAACCGCACGCGGGACGACTTCGACGGCCTGATCGCCATGTCGCGGGCGATGGACTACTCGGGGCAGATGCTGCTGGAGCAGACCAACGCGGTGATGGACGTGGACCTCTGGATGCGCCACTACGCCACGCAGGCGTTCCTGGGCAACTGGGACACGTACGGCTTTCGGCGCCCGAAGAACCTCCGCATCTACGTCCGCCCGTCCGACGGGATGGTCATGCCGCTGTACTGGGACGCCGACCTGGCGAACCTGACCGACAGCCTGATCTACAACGGCGGGGCGACCAGCCTCGACGAGATCCGCAACCTGCCCGCCAATCTGCGCCTGTTCTGGGGCCATATGTGGGACCTCGTCGACCGGGCCTTCAACGACACCTACATCGGGCCCTGGATCGACCACTTCGAGACGCTGACCGGGCAGGATTACGGCGGCGACTTCAACAAGATGGTCAACCGCACCGTCCAGGCCCGCAACGAGGCACAGGCCGCCGTCCCCCAGGTCGGCTTCGCCATCACCACCAACGGCGGAAACGACTTCTCCGCCGACGAGCTGTCGGTGACGATCGAGGGCAGCGGGTGGATCAACGTCCGCGAGATCCGTCTGGCCGGCAGCGACCAGCCGCTCGAGCTGACGTGGACGTCCTCGAACACCTGGCAGGTGACCCTGCCGCTGGAGCCGGGCGAGAACGTGCTGGCCTTCGAGGCCTACGGCTTCCGGGGGCAGCTGCTGGCCACCGACGACATCACGGTCGACGGCCCCGAACCGCCGAGGGTCATCGACGTGGTCGTCTCCAGCACGGCATGGCCCCAGACCTTCCTCGACGAGCTCGCCGCCGAGGGGCTCGGCGAGGGCGGATACTCCGTGCCCGTCGGCTCCGACGAGCAGTTCCAGGAGATCCCCTGGAACAACATCGACCGGATCAGGATCGCCTTCAGCGAGCGGGCCTTCGCGGCCCAGACCTACCTGGGCGTCTACGGCGCCGGCGGCGCGACGTACTCCTTCAGCAGCTTCCAGCTCGACCTGGTCAACTTCACCGCCACCTGGACGCTCGCCCAGCCCGTCGCCGCCGACAAGCTCCTGCTCGTCCTGTCCGACAGCGTCAGGGACTTCAGCATGGACCCGCTGGACGGGGAGTGGACCGACGGCGTCGGCACGTATCCCTCCGGCGACGGGACGGCCGGCGGGAACTTCGAGTTCCGCCTCAACATCCTGCCCGGCGACGTCGACCAGAGCGGTGACGTGCGAAGCAGCGACGTGATCAAGGCCCGGCGGAAGGGCAACACGGCCGTCGGCGACGCCGAGTACTCGCCGCTGTACGACGTGGACGGCTCCGGCGAGATCCGGTCCAGCGACGTGATCAAGGTCCGCCGCCTGTCCAACACCCAACTGCCCGACGGCGAGCCGACCCTCCCCCCGCCGGCCGCTTCCGGCATCGACCCCGGCCTGATCGCCGCCGCCCTGGCCGCCTCGCAGAGCGAGACGTCGACCGACCCGCTCGGCGCGCCGCGGCTCGACGTGCTGTCGGCGGCGGAGATCGTTCCGCTGGTGGTTTGAGGACGGCGGGGCGGGCAGGGCGTGACGGGAGCGGGCCGGCGGCGGCAGCGGGTCGTTCGCGGCGAGGTCGGGCGGCTGCACCGGGCGGCTCGAGAGGATTTGGATGACTCAGCGACGTGACGTTCTGGAGGGCTCCGGCGCAATCGCGTTCGAGCCGCTCGAGCCGCGCCTGCTGCTGTCGGGCGACGTGATCCTCAGCGAGCTGATGGCCAGCAACGATTCGGTGCTGGCCGACGGGTACGGGGAGTACCCGGACTGGATCGAGCTTCGGAACCTCTCGCCCGAGCCGGTGGACCTGACGGGGTGGAAGCTGGTCGACAGCGACGCCGAGTGGGTCTTTCCGAGCGTCGAGCTGGCCGGGGGGGGGTATCTGGTGGTCTTCGCCTCGGACCGCAACGGCCAGGACCCGTCGGGGCGTTGGCACACGAACTTCAAGCTGTCGGCGGGGGGGGAGTACCTGGCGCTGGTCGACGACGGGGGCGTGGTGGTGCACGAGTACCGGCAGGGGTTTCCGGAGCAGTTGGAGGACATCTCGTACGGCATCCTGTACGGCGATTCGCAGAGCACGGCGCTGGTGTCGAAGGGCGACGCGGCGGCGTACTGGATTCCGACGGGCGCGCCGGACGCGGCGTGGGCGGAGCCGGGCTACCCCGAGTCGGGCTGGTCGGTCGGGCCGACGGGGCTGGGCTTCGGGCTCTCGTCGTCGGGCGGTGCGGTGACGCTGATTCCGGCCGGTTCGCTCTGGCGGTACCTCGACGACGGGTCGGACCAGGGGTCGTCGTGGCGGTCGGCCGGTTTCGACGACACGTCGTGGGCGTCGGGTTGGGCGGAGCTGGGCTACGGGGACGGGGACGAGGCGACGGTGGTCGGCTACGGGCCGAGCGCGAGCGACAAGTACATCACGACGTACTTCCGGCATACGTTCTCGGTGACGGACGCGTGGAGCGTGACGGACCTGACGGTTCGCGTGCTTCGCGACGACGGGGCGGTGATGTATCTGAACGGGGTGGAGCTTCCTCGCAGCAACATGCCGGACGGCGCGATCGACTACCTGACGCCGGCCAGCGGCAACGCGGACGAGACGACGTTCTACGAGTACGCGCTGGACGGGGGCCTGCTGGCGGAGGGAAGCAACGTGCTGGCGGTGGAGGTCCACCAGCGCAGCGGCGGCAGCAGCGACATCAGTTTCGACCTGGAGCTGTCGGCGAAGACGAGCACGGCGGAGCTGATCGAGACGGACGTGGGGGCGGCGATGCTGGGTGTGGGCCCGTCGGCGCTGGTTCGCGTGCCGTTCGTGGCCAACGAGCCGGAGGAGCTGTCGAGGCTGGTGCTGGAGATGGCGTACGAGGACGGCTTCGCGGCGTACCTGAACGGCGTGCCGGTCGCGTCGCGCAACGCGCCGCCCTCGCCGACGTGGGACTCGGTGTCGCTGGGCGACCGGGAGGAGATCGAGGCGACCCGGTTCGAGGCGATCGACCTGACGCAGTGGCTTCCCCTGGTGGTCGAGGGCGACAACGTGCTGGCGGTCCACGCGCTGAACGACGGGGCCGGCGACGGGACGTTCCTGATCTGCCCGAAGCTGACGGGGTACGCCGGGCCGGGCTCGGTGGAGAGCTACTTCACGACGCCGACGCCGGGCAGGGAGAACGTCGAGGGCGTCCTGGGGATGGTGGCGGACACGAAGTTCAGCGTGGACCGCGGCCTGTACGATTCGCCGCAGTCGGTGGCGATCACGACGTCGACGGCGGGCGCGCAGATCCGCTACACGCTGGACGGCAGCGCGCCGACGGCGACGACGGGCACGGCGTATACGGGGCCGATCCCGGTGACGACGACGACGACGCTTCGCGCGGCGGCGTACAAGCCCGGCTGGCTGGCGACGGATATCGACACGCACACGTATATCTTCCTGGACGACGTGATCGCCCAGCCGAACAACCCGCCGGGCTACCCGAGCACCTGGAGCGGCAGGCCGGCGGACTACGAGATGGACCCCGACGTCGTCGGGCCCGGCGACGTCTTCGGCGGTCTGTACCGCGACACGATCGCCGACGACCTCAAGTCGCTGCCGACGCTGTCGGTCGTCATGGACGCCGCCGACCTGTTCGGCCCGTCGGGGATCTACGTCAATCCGCAGTCCACCGGCTCGGCCTGGGAGCGCCCGACGTCCGTGGAGCTGATCTCGCCGGACGGGACGGAAGAAGGCTTCAGCGTCAACTGCGGAATCCGCGTCCAGGGCGGGGCCAGCCGGTCGCCCGATTTCCCGAAGCACTCGTTCCGCCTCGAGTTCCGCAGCCGGTACGGGCCGGGAAGACTGCGGTACCCGCTGTTCGACGATCAGCCCTTCGGCGAGTCGGCGGTCAACAGCTTCGACGAGATCGTGCTGCGGACGTCGTTCAACCAATCCTGGCCGCACTGGCATTACTACCAGGCGCCCCGGGCCCAGTACGCACGCGATCAGTGGGTGCGGGATCTACAGTTCGCGATGGGCCAGCCGTCCACGCACGGCCGATACGTGCACCTGTACCTCAACGGGATGTACTGGGGGATCTACAATATGGGCGAGCGCCCGGCCGCCCCGTTCCAGGCCGACTACTTCGGGGGAACGGAGGACGACTACGACGTCCTCAACAGCGGCAGCCCCATCGACGGCGACAAGCAGGCGTGGGATGCGATGATGGCGATCGCGAACGGCGGACTGTCCGGCGCGGGCGCCTACGCGGACCTCGAGGAGTACCTCGACGTCGAGGGCTTCATCGACTACATGATCCTGAACCACTATGTGGGCAACAGCGACTGGGACGGGCATAACTGGATCGCGGCCCGCCGGCGCGAGCAGGGCGCGCCGTACCTGTTTTTCACGTGGGACTCGGAGTTCGCCATCGCCCTCCCGCCGAACAACACGCTCACGGGGCAGGCGGGCGAGGACGCCATCATCAACATGAACCGCACGGGCCTGAACAACAACAACAAGCCGTCGAGGCTGCTTCAGAAGCTGCGGGCCAACAGCGAATTCGTCATGCAGTTCGCCGACCGCGTCCATCGGTGGCTGTTCAACGACGGCGTGCTGACGCCTGCCGGGGCGACGGCCCTGTGGGATGCGCGGGCCGACGAGGTGGACCGGGCCGTGGTGGCCGAGTCCGCGCGATGGGGCGATTACCGCCGCGACGTCCACTCGAACAGATGGCCGGCGGAGAGCTTCGGCCTCTTCACGCGGAACGAGCACTACATCGCGCAGCAGCGGTTCATCCGCGAGCGCTACCTGCCCGTTCGAACGGGGGTGGTTCTCCAGCAGTATCGCGCGATGGGCCTGTACCCGTCGGTGGACGCGGCGTCGTTCAGCGTGGGCGGCGCGTACCGTCACGGCGGGGCGTTTTCGCGGGGCGAGCTTCTGACGATCGACTCGGGGCCCGGGACGGTGTACTACACACTGGACGGGACGGACCCGCGCGAGGCGTACGGGGCGGTCAGCCCGGAGGCGCTGATCTACACGGGCCCGGTGGCGCTGGCGGACGGCGCGCACGTTATGGCCCGCCTCCGCAGCGGGGGGCAGTGGAGCGCGCTGAACGAGGCGGAGTTCGTTCTGGACGAGCTCCCGCCGGTGCGGGTCACGGAGATGATGTACAATCCGGCGAATCCGACGCCGGAGGAGTGGGCGGCGGGGATCGACGACAACGACCGCTTCGAGTTCGTGGAGCTCCGCAACGTCGGCGGCGAGACGGTCAACCTGCTGGGGGTGCGGTTCAGCGACGGGATCGACTACACGTTCCCCTACGCGCGGCTGGATCCGGGCGGCTATGTGGTTCTGGTCGAGGACGTGGCGGCCTTCGACGCGCGGTACGACATCGCGGGCGGCGCGATCCCGGTCGTCGGCCAGTACGGCGGGTCGCTGTCGAACGGCGGCGAGCGCGTGGTTCTGTCGACGTTGCAGGGCGAGGTGATCCAGGAGTTCACGTACGGCGACTGGCACGGGCAGACGGACGGGGAGGGCTTTTCGCTGAACGTGATCGATCCGTGGGGCGGCACGGCGGACTGGAGCGATCCGCTGGGCTGGCACGGGAGCACGGTGCTTCACGGCACGCCGGGCGGCGGGGACACGGGCCTGGCGTCGGGGTCGGTGGTGATCAACGAGGTGATGGCCCACACGGACGGCGAATGGGGCGACTGGATCGAGCTGCACAACACCACCGACGCGCCGATCGACATCGGCGGCTGGTTCCTCAGCGATCAGAAGACGGACGCCGACGGCAGGAACATGCTGACGAAGTACCGGATCGCCGAGGGCACGGAGATCGGCGCGGGGGCGTATCGGGTCTTCACGGAGGTCGAGCACTTCGGCCCCGGTTCCGACGACCCGGGCCGCCAGACGGCGTTCGCCCTGAGCGAGCACGGGGACGACGTGTATCTGTCGTCGGGCTCGGGCACGGTCGTGGGCGGCTACCGGGAGCACGTGGACTTCGGCGCCTCGCCGAACGGGGTGAGCTTCGGATTGTGGTTCGACGGGTTCGGCGGGAGCGACTTCACGCTGCTGTCGGCGGCGAGCCGGGGCGGGCCGAACGGCGCGCCGCTGGTGGGCGACCTGATTCTCAACGAGGTGATGTACCACCCGGCCGATCCGACGGCGTCGGAGATCGCGGGGGGCTTCACGAACGACGGGTCGTTCGAGTTCATCGAGCTGCACAACCGTTCGGCGGGGCCGGTGGACCTGCGGGAATACCGGATAGACGACGGCGTGGGGTACACGTTCGGCTGGTATCCGACGGACGGGTCCTCGACGGCGTGGTGGACGCAGGAGCGCGGCGCGTCGGCGTCGTGGACGGCGGGCCTGCCGCAGTCGGGCGATTATGAGGTGCTGGTGTACGTGGACGCCGACGACGACGAGGGGGGGCTGCTTGATCTGGACTCCTGCGCGGAGTACGAGGTGCATCGCCGCGACGGGGTAAGCACCGTTGTGCTGAACCAGAACCTCCTGGCGGGCAGTTGGGCGTCTCTGGGCTCGTTCCCGTTCGACGCGGGGCCGGCGGAGGTGGTGCTCCGGCGCGGCGCCGACGGCCCGGGCGAGCGGACGATGGCCGCGGGGGTGACGTTCGTCGCGGCGGGCGAGCCCGGCGTGGTCGCGGTCGGCCCGACACGGGCGTCGTGGTCGACGTCGAACGCCTCGCCGATGATCCCCGCCGGCGGCTGCGCGGTCCTGGTGGCCGATTACGCGGGGTTCGACCTGCGCCACGACATTGCGGGCAACGGCATCCCGGTCGTGGGCGAGTACACGGGCAAGCTGAGCAACGACGGGGAGACGGTGCGCGTCTACCGGGCGGCGGAGGCGGAGGCGACGGGCTACATCCCGTGGATTCGCGAGGACAAGCTGGAGTACGACGACGCCGCGCCGTGGTTCGCCGAGGCGGACGGGCAGGGCTCTTCGCTGGGGCGGCTGGACGGGGAGGCGTACGGCAACGACCCGGCCAACTGGCCGCCGGGCGTCCAGGGCGGGACGCCGGGGTCGGCCAACGCGTTTCTGGACTGGACGCCCCCGACGATTCCCGCCGACCTGTCGGCCTCCGCCGTCGCGGCCGGCCGGATCGACCTGACGTGGACGGCGTCGAGCGACGACGGGTCGGGCGTGGCGTTCTACACGGTCTACCGCAACGGCGATGCGTTGGGCACGTCGCCGACGACGGGCTACTCTGACACGACGGCCGCGTCCGACACGGCGTACGGTTACGAGGTCTCGGCGACCAACGCCGACGGCTTCGCCGGGGGGCTCTCGGCGCCGGTGGACATCACGGTGGTGGGGATCGATCGGATCGTCGTGCCCGACAGCACGACGGTCCGCGTGGTGTTCACCGAGCCGGTGACCGCCGCGACGGCCGAGGTGGCGGCCAACTACACGATCGCCGGGGCGGCCGTCTCGTCGGCCACGCTCGAGCCGGACGGCGTGACGGTGGCGCTGACGACGTCCCAGCTCCAGCAGAATCAGCCGCAGACGCTGACGGTCGGCCACGTCGCGTCGGTCTCGGGCCACCCGCTTCCGACGAGCCTCCAGCGCGAGTTCGTCTACGCCCCGACGGGCTCGGGGAGCATCCTGCGGGAGTTCTGGACGGGCATCTCGGGCAATTCGGTGACGGACCTGACGGCCCACGCGAACTACCCGGAGAATCCGACGGGGCGGGGCTTCCCGACGTCGTTCGAGGCCCCGGCGGACTGGACGGACACGTACGGCACGCGGCTGCGCGGCTACGTGCACCCTCCGACGACGGGCGAGTACACGTTCTGGATCGCCAGCGACGACGGCAGCGAGCTGTACCTTTCGTCCGACGAGGACCCGTCCGGCGCGGCGTTGATCGCGTCGGTCAGCGGCTGGACGAGCCCCCGTGAGTGGACGAAGTACGCCTCGCAGCAGTCGGCGGCGATTCACCTGGAGGCGGGGCGGCGCTACTACATCGAGGCGGTGCACAAGGAGGGGACCGGCAGCGACCACGTGTCGGTTGGCTGGCAGGTGCCCGGCGGGGCGTACGAGCGCCCGATTCCCGGGCTCCGCCTGTCCCCGCTGGACCTCGGCAACCTCCCGCCGCTGGTGGCGGTCGACCCGCTGACGACGGCGGACTCGAGGCCGCCGCTGAGCGGCACGGTCAGCGACCCGACGGCGAGGATCGTCCTCCTCGTCAACGGGCGGGGGTACCTGGCGAGCAACGACGGCGACGGCACGTGGTCGCTGGCCGACGACCGAATCTCCCCCGCGCTGCCGGACGGCACGTACGACGTGCGGGCCGAGGCGATGAACGGCTACGGCACGGGGCGGGACGCGACGGACGACGAGCTGACCGTCGACGCGAACGGCCCGACGGTCACGCAGGTGCGAGTCGCCTCGACGTCGTGGGGCGAGCCGTTCCGGGCGGCCATCGGGGGCGCCTACGCCGTCCCGGCCGGCGCCGACCAGGTCAACGAGCTGCCGTGGGCGAACCTCGACCAACTGACGGTCGTCTTCAGCGAGCCGGTCAGCGTCGTCCAGGAGGACCTCCGCCTCTACGGCGTGAGCATCCCCGAGTACCTCCCCGCCGCGTTCACCTACGACGCGGACACGCTGGCCGCCACGTGGACCTTCCCGGCGGGAATCGGCTCGGAGAAGCTGCTGCTGTCGGTCGCCGACGCCGTCACGGACGCCTTCGGCCACGCCCTGGACGGGGAATGGACGGACGCGGTCAGCAGCTACTGTTCGGGCAACGGCCTGCCGGGCGGCGACTTCCGCTTCCGTCTGAACGTCTTGCCCGGCGACGCGGACCAGAGCGGGGAGGTCCGCAGCAGCGACGTGATCAAGGTCCGGCGGAAGTCGAACACGGCTCCGGGCGACCCGGACTACTCGTGCTACTACGACGTCGACGGCAGCGGCGAGATCCGCAGCAGCGACGTCATCAAGGTCCGCCGCCTGGGCAACACGCAATTGCCCGCCGGCGAGCCGGTGGTCCCCCCGGCGTCCGCGGCCGCGTCCGAACCGACCTCCCTCGCCCTGATCGCCGCCGCGCTGGCCTCGGCGGACCGGGAGGCCGCAGACGACCAGCCGACCTCATCTGCCCTCGACGCCCTCTGCCTGCCCGAGGTCCTCCCGTTGGTGGTGTGAGGAGGGGGGCACCACGTGGGCTGTGCGCCCGGGCAAGGGCTTATTTCGTTGACAGAAACCGCCCTTCGGGCTATCATTATTAGCCAAAGTGCTTTGTGTTCACTCGCTGTCGATGCGTAAGGTCCCCATTTCCCCATATCGGGCAGGTCTTGCCTTGGCGAGGGTATCAGTGCACGGCGTCCCCGTTGCGAGTCGAGGGCGCCGGAAGAAGGGAGTGCCATCATGAGTTCCGGGACTGCCGCCCGCGCCAGGCCCCCGCTGCTGGAGCCGTTGGAGCGCAGGCTGTTGTTGTCGGCGGCCAACGACGCGGCCGGCGTTGGAGGGCTGCACCTGCTCGAGGAGCTGGACTACGGCGATGCGCCGGACTCCGTGGCGTCGCCCCGCTACCCGACCTTGGCGGCCCACAATGGGGCCCGGCACGTTGCCGTCGGCCCGTGGCTGGGGACCGAGGACGACTTTCCCGACGTCGAACCGGACGGTCAGCCTCACCCGGCCGCCTTCGGCGACGACTTCGACAGCGATCCGCGCAACGGGGGGCACAACCACGACGACGAGAACGGCGTGGCGATCCCGCTGCTGTTCCAGGGGGCCGCGACCTTCATGGACGTGAACGTCAGCGGCGGCGGCGGGTGGGTCACCGCCTGGTTCGACTTCGACGCCGACGGGCAGTGGCAGCATCCGGGCGAGCTGGTCTTCGAGGGCTGGCTACCCGACGGGGGGCATCCGATCCCCGTGCCCGTGCCGATCCGCGCCGCGCTCGGCGTGACGTTCGCCCGATTCCGCATCAGCAGCCAGGAGGGCCTGACGCCCGAGGGCCCCGCGCCGGACGGCGAGGTCGAGGACCACGAGGTCGTCATCCAACAGCCGCCGGAGATGGATTACGGCGACGCGCCGGACAGCCTGGAGGCGGCGGGCTACCCGACGCTGGCGGCCCACAACGGGGCCCGTCATATACCTACCGGCCCGTGGCTGGGCCAGGAACGGGACTACCCCGACGCCGAGCCGGACGGCCAGCCGCACCTGGCGGGCCTGGGCGACAACTGGGACACCGATCCGGCCAACGGGGGGCTGAATCACGACGACGAGAACGGCGTGGTCATTCCTCTGCTCGTGCAGGGCGTGCCCACGGTGCTCGACGTATACGTCGACGGCGGAGGCGGCGTGGTCCAGGCGTGGGTCGACTTCAACCGCGACATGACGTGGCAGCACCCCGGCGAACTGGTCTACCAGAGCTGGCTGCCCGACGGCGGGCATCCGGTCCACGTCGTCACGCCCGTCGACGCCGTGATCGGCCAGACGTTCGCCCGGTTCCGCATCAGCGCCGACGGCGGGCTGGGGCCCGGCGGCTTCGCGCCTGACGGCGAGGTCGAGGACTACGAGGTCATCGTCGCCCCCCAGCCTGAGATGGACTGGGGCGACGCGCCGGACAGCGCGGCCGTGCCGGGCTACCCGACGCTGTCGGTTCACAATGGGGCCCGCCACCTGATCGGCGGGCCTTACCTGGGGCTGCCCGACGACACGCCGGACCCCGAACTCGAGGGCCAGCCGGACGCAGCGGCAGCGGGCGACAACGGCGACACGGACCCGGCAAACCCCGGGCCGAACTGGAACGACGAGAACGGCGTGGCGATCCCGCCGCTGACGCAGGGGATCTCGGACGTCATCGAGGTCGAGGTCGGCGGCGGGGGGGGCAAGGTGGTGGCGTGGATCGACTTCGACGGCGACGGCGACTGGCAGACCGACGAGAAGATCCACGACGGCTGGCTGGCCGACGGGCTGCATCCGATCCCCGTGACCGTGCCGCTGACCGCGGCGGCGGGCACGACGTTCGCCCGGTTCCGCATCAGCTACCAGGACGTGCTGGGTCCGACGGGCTGGGCACCGGAAGGGGAGGTCGAAGACTACGAGGTGCAGATCGACGAGTTGATCGCCGATTGGGGGGATGCGCCGGACAGCTACCAGACGCTCTGGTTGAGCGGCGGCCCGGCTCACGTCATCGGCGGGCCGTACTTCGGCCTGCCCGGACAGCTCCCCGACGCCGACGCCGACGGACAGCCGCATGCCACGGCCCAAGGCGACGACTGGGACGCGGGAGGCAACGACGAACTCGGCGTCGAGCCGACCGGGCTGCACGCCAACGTCTACGAGACCCTGAACGTGCACGTCGGCGGCGGGGGGGGGATCTTCCAGGCGTGGATCGACTTCAACGCCGACGGCGTGTTCGATCCGCAGTTCGAAGTGGCCTACGACGGCCCGGTCTCCGACGGCTACCACGAACTCCCGTTCCAGGTCCCGGCCGGCGCCGAGATAGGGACGACGTTCGCTCGTTTTCGCATCAGCACGACCGGGGGCCTGGGCCCGGGCGGCCTCGCGCCCGACGGCGAGGTCGAGGACCGGGAGGTGTACATCAACGTGGCCGACTGGGGGGACGCCCCCGCGCCGTATCCGACGCTGGGCGGCGCGAACGGCGCGTCACACGGCATGGACCAACACCTGTTCCTCGGGAACCAGATCGACATCGAGCGGGACGGTCTGCCGCATCCGGACGCCGCGGGCGACGACGAGGACGCGCTCGATGACGAGGACGGGGTGGTGTGGACCACGCCCCTCGTGCCCGGCCAGCCGGCCGAGGTCGAAGTGACCGCTCACGTCAGCACGTCCCACACTTCGGCCCATCTGCACGCCTGGATCGACTTCGACGGCGACGGCAGTTGGTCGCCGGCCGAGAAGATCATCGACGCCGCGGGCGTGCTGAATATCGGCACGTATTCCTACACGTTCAACGTGCCGGCCGGCGCGGCAGTCGGGCGGACGTTCGCCCGTTTCCGCCTGGCCAATGCGATCATCCTGGCCCCGGACGGGCACGGCGGTGCGGGGGAGGTCGAGGACCACCTGGCGGTCATCGAGGCCGACTGGGGCGACGCGCCGGACAGCGAGGACGCGCCGGGCTACCCGACGCTGTCGGTCCACGACGGCGCCCGCCACGTCATCGGCGGGCCGTACTTCGGGCTCCCCGACGATCAGCCGGACCCCGAGCCCGACGGCCAGCCGGAGCCGTCGGCCGAGGGAGACAACAACGACACCGATCCGTTCAACGCCGCCCCCAACGTCGACGACGAGAACGGCGCGACGATCCCCGCGCTGCGGCGTGCGACGACGGAGACGATCGAACTCCGCGTCGGCGGCGGGGGCGGGGTGGTCGCCGTGTGGATCGACTTCAACCAGGACCAGACCTGGGCGCTGTCGGAGAGGGTCTATCACGACTGGCTGCCCGACGGGCTGCACCCGATCGCCGTGTCGGTCCCGCCCAACGCCGCGTTGGGCGAGACGTTCGCGCGCTTCCGCATCAGCACGCAGCGCGACCTGCTGCCGACCGGCCTCGCGCCGGACGGGGAGGTCGAGGACCACGCGGTGTGGATCGACCCGGCCCCGCCGATGGACTACGGCGACGCGCCGGACAGCTACAAGACGCTGGCCCTGAGCAACGGGGCCCGCCACGTCATCGCCGGGCCCTACCTGGGCCTTCCCGGCGCTGTCCCCGACGCGGATCCCGACGGCCAGCCAAGTGCCTATGGCTATGGTGATGACCAGGATGCTGAAGGCGACGATGAGAATGGGGTCTGGGTGGGCGGGATGCCTGTCAGTATCGAGGAGAGGCTGTCCGTGGATGTGGGTGGCGGCGGAGGGGTCTTCCAGGCGTGGATCGACTTCAACGGCAACGGCGCCTTCGACCACCCATCCGAGGAGGTCTACAACGGCCCGCTAACCGACGGCCAACATAGCCTGCCGTTCCTTGTGCCCGCCAACGCCGTTCCAGGCTATTCGTTCGCCCGCTTCCGGATCAGCACGGCCGGTAATCTCAGGCCCGAGGGCTTCGCGGCGGACGGCGAGGTGGAAGACAGACATGCCTACATCAGCCGCAGCGACTGGGGCGACGCGCCCGACACGTATCCGACCCTTGCAGCCGACAACGGTGCCTCGCACGACCACCCGCACATCCTTCTGGGCAGCGCGGCAGACACCGAGCCGGACGGGCTGCCGCACCCGCGGGCTCTCGGCGACGATTCCGACGGGATAGATGACGAGGACGGGGTCACGTTCATCACGCCGGTCGTTCCCGGCAGCCCGGCCCAGGTGAGTGTTACCGCCACCGTGCCGCTCACGCCCCATTCCGGCTACCTGAACGCGTGGGTCGACTTCGACCGCAGCGGCACGTGGGAGGCGGACGAGCAGGTCTTCGACGGCTGGACGATCCCGCACGGCACCAGTGTGTTGTCCTTCGACGTCCCGCCCGGGGCCGAGCCCGGCCAGACCTTCGCCCGATTCCGTCTGTCTTTTGGGCATACGAATCTGGAGCCGTCCGGACGCTGCCCCGTGGGCGAGGTGGAGGACTATGAGGTGGAGATCGCGCCGCCCCCGATGGACTACGGCGACGCGCCGGACTCCTACGGGACACTCGCCAGGAGCGACGGCGCGCGCCACGTGATCGGCGGCCCTTATCTCGGACAACGAGGAGACGTGCCGGATGCCGACCCTGACGGCCAACCGACGGCCGACGCCCTGGGAGACGACTTTGACGCGGACGGTCCCGACGAAAGCGGTGTGAGTTGGCCCTACCTGTACCCCGGCGTCCAACAGGAAGTGGTCGTCGACGTGGGGGGAGGCGGCGGCGTGTTCCAGGCATGGGTCGATTTCAACAACAACGGGAGATTCGATCTGCCCGAGGAAGAGGTCTTCAACGAATGGCTCCCCGAGGGCCGCCACCAGCTCGGCTTGACCACGCCAACCAGCGCCGAGCAACACTTTGCCATTACGCGCTGCCGGATCAGCACGTCGGGAGGACTCGCTCCGGGCGGCCTGGCGCTGGACGGCGAGGTGGAGGATTATCGCGCCATGGTCCGGTACCTCGACTGGGGCGACGCGCCTGAGACCTATCCGACCCTCGCGGCCGACGGCGGCGCTTCGCACGAGGCGGACCACGACTTCTGCTTGGGCAACAGGCTGGATCAGGAATCAGACGGTTCTCCCGAATCGCGAGCTCTGGGCGACGATTCGGACAATACGGATGACGAGGATGGGGTGACATTCCTCTCGCAGGTGGTGGCCGGCGATTCCGCCGCAGTGATGGTCGAGGTCCGCATCCAGGACAGTCCCGGGCCGGGTGTCCTGGATGGATGGATTGACTTTGACCGCAGTGGGACCTGGGAAGCCGACGAGCAGATCCTGGATAGTGTTGAGGTCTATAATGGCCTTGCGGTGTACCCCTTTATTGTCCCGCCCGAAGCCGAGCCGGGCCAGAGCTTCTCGCGGTTCCGTCTCTCCACCATCGTCGGCCTGGGGCCGGGAGGATTCGGCGACACCGGCGAAGTCGAGGATCACGAAGTGATCATCCTGCCCCCGCCGCTGGACTTCGGCGACGCCCCCGACAGCGCCGCCGCGCCGGGCTACCCGACGCTCGAGGCCCACAACGGCGCCCGCCACATCCCCGGCGGCCCGTGGCTGGGGGCTTCGAGGGACTACCCCGACGAGGAGCCGGACGGCCAGCCCGACCCGGCCGCGATGGGCGACAACCTCGACACCGACCCGGCCAACGGCGGGCTCAACGCCAACGACGAGAACGGCATCTCGGGCGGCCCGCTGATCCAGGCCGTGCCCGTGACGATCGACGTGACCGTAAACGGCGGAGGCGGGATCGTTCAGGCGTGGGTCGATTTCGACGGCGACTCGGTCTGGCAGCACCCGGGCGAACTCGTCTTCGAGGGCCACCTGCCGGACGGGACGCACCCGATCACCGTCACCGCGCCCGCCAACGCGGTGGTCGCCCCGACGTTCGCGCGGTTGCGCATCAGCACGGCCGGCGGACTGACGCCGGTGGGCTTTGCCGCCGACGGAGAGGTCGAGGACCATCAGATCATCATCGACCCGCAGCCGCCGATGGACTGGGGCGACGCGCGGGACAGCGCAGCGGGGGGAGGCTACCCGACGTTGTGGGTCAGCAACGGCGCGCGGCACACGATCGGCGGACCCTTCTTCGGCGAGCCGGGCGACGCGCCGGACGACGAGCCCGACGGCCAGCCGGACGCGGCGGCGCTGGGCGACAACGCCGACACGGACCCGGCCAACCCGGGGCCCAACCGGGACGACGAGAACGGCGTGACGATCCCCACGCTTCGGCAGGGCGCCTCGGAGGTCGTCGAGGTGGAGGTCGGCGGCGGGGGCGGCCGGGTCATGGCGTGGATCGACTTCGACGGCGACCGGACGTGGCAGTCGAACGAGACAATCTTCGACGGCCTGCTCGGCGACGGGCTGCACCAGATCAACGTCAACGTCCCGATCGGCGCGATCGTGGGCAAGACGGCCGCGCGGTTCCGCATCAGCCACCAGGACACGCTCGGCCCGACCGGCTGGGCACCGGAGGGCGAGGTGGAAGACCACGAGGTATGGATCGCCGACGCTGCCCCGCAGGTGGAGGGCGTCTTCGTGAAGGGCTCGGCCTGGTCGACAGATTTCCTCAACCACCTCCAGACGACGGGCCAGGGCAACAGCGGGCTGGGCTACTGGATTCCCGTCGGCTCGCCGGCCCAGCTCGACACGCTGCCCTGGGTCAACCTCGACCAGGTGACCCTCGTCTTCAGCGAGCCGGTCAACGTGTCCATCACCGACCTGCACGTCTACGGCCTCGGCGTGCCGAGCTACTCCTTTGCCACGCACGGCTATATCCTGCCCAACATGGCCGTGTGGACCTTCCCGACGCCGATCGGGGCCGACAAGCTCTTGCTCGACCTGTCCGACTCGGTGACCAACGCGGCGGGCGCCGCGCTGGACGGCGAGTGGGTGGACGCGGTCAGCAGCTACCCCTCCGGCGACGGGTCGGCGGGAGGCGACTTCCGCTTCCGCCTCAACGTCCTGCCCGGCGACGTGGACCAGAGCGGGGAGGTCCGCAGCAGCGACACGATCAAGGTCCGGCGGAAGTCGAACACGGCTCCGGGCGACCCGGACTACTCGTGCTACTACGACGTCGACGGCAGCGGGGAGATCCGCAGCAGCGACACGATCAAGGTTCGGCGGAAGAGCAACACGGAGTTGCCCGACGGCGAGCCGACGGTCCCGCCGGGCGGACCTGCTGCCGGATGGGGCGGCAGTGGTGAGTACGAGTTGATCGCCGCCGCGCTGGCCTCGGCGGACCGGGAGGCCGCGGACGACCAGCCGACCTCATCTGCCCTCGACGCCCTCTGCCTGCCCGAGATCCTCCCGCTGGTGCTGTAGGGCAGGTGCGTTGGTCGCCCCCCCTTGATCGCACCGCGGCCGAAACGCCCGCAGCCCGGCCGCTGGGGACCGGGCTGCGGGTACGTCCTCGCCACGAGCGGCGAAGGGGCTGCCGGCTGACGGACTACTCGGGCGCCCCGCCGGCAGGGGGCGTGTACCCGGCGGCGAAACCGCCACCGGTCGGCTGGCCGGACATGCGGGCCTGACGCAGGTTCCGCCAGGCGTACTCCTGGTTCTGTTTGTCGTGGTCCCAGACCAGCGGCCCGGTCGGCTGGATCGGCCCGTCGGCCAATTGCTCGACGCGGATCGCTCCGGGCCGCGTGGCGTCGATCTGTACCCCCCCGTGGGTCAGGCCCAGCCGCACCACGCCGCCGTCGCCTCCCGCGCCGACGCCGAGTACGGCCAGCCTCGTGCCCGGCTCGAGCGTCGCCTTGCCCGGCGTGCCGCAGTCCATCACGGCCGTGCCGCCCAGGCCCGTTCGCACGGCGTCGCCCGGGCCGAGGCGGTCGCCCGCCGCGGCGGGGCGCCAGCCGTCTCCCGTGTTGCACTCGACCGGCCCGTTGACGGCCGCGATCGTCGTCGCGTGGCCCGCGCTGCCGTTGGGGTCGTCGGTTCCCCTGCCGCCCTGCGCAGGGCCCAACGGCGGGCCCGGATGCGGCAGGACGGCAGGCGTTGGGGGACTCCAGGAGATTGGCAGGGCGGGCGTGCCGTTCCCGTCGCCGCCGCTACCATCCTCGTAGGAGTACCACCCGTAGTCGCCGTTCCCATCCGCGTAGGAGCCTGGGTCGTAGACGTCCGTGAAGTTGGCGTCCAACTGGGGTAACTCGGGCCAGCAACCCGTGTTGAGTGCGGCTGCCGCCAGAACCAAGGCCAGTGTGATCCGTCTGATCGCCGCCATCGTTTTGCCCATGGTGCCCAGCATCTTCCTGCTCCCTTCCATCCGGATTCTTGTCGTCAGACGCACTTCCCGCATGCACAGCAGATGCCAGAAGGCGGCGTTTTCCGAGGGGGCCACGCGAGGGGGCCGGGCGCAAGAACTTATTTTGCAAGAAGATATGGTTGACAATGTAGCTGTGATTGGTGGACCGGGAAGAAGCTGGGGAAGGGGGAAGATGACCCGCACGGGTTTTATTGCCCATAACCCACCGGGCACTGCGCGGCCTGGAGCCTCCGACACGCAGCGATGTCGGCGCGACGGCTTACGGGCCGGATGGCGGACTACAGTCCGATCTCCTTGCGGAACTTCAGCAGCCCGGCGCCCAGGAAGAACGCCACCGTCAGCAGCAGGAAGACGACGGTCAGCGGGCGGTTGCGGAGCTTCGCCCCGACCCATCGCCTCTTGCCGTTGAGGATCAACAGCGCCACGGCCAGCAGGGGCATGAACATCGCGCCGAAGACGGCGTAGGCCTTCTGGACCTGCCTGAAGCTGACCAGCAGGCCGAGCATCGGGACGGTGGCGATGGCCAGCAGATACGCGCGGTAGGGCAGCAACTTCGTGTCGACCGGCGGGCGGGCAGCGCCGTCGCAGCCCGTGCCGCGGCGGACCAGAGCCCAGAAGTCGGCGAAGATGTACGGCACGGCTTGCCAGACGCCCAGCAGGCTGCTGAACAGCGCGCACCAGGCCCCGAGCAGGAAGGCCCACCGCCCGGCGGGGCCGAGCGGCTCGGCCAGCTTGTCCGCCAGCGCCACGATCAGCCCCGCGCCCTTGCCCTCGACGCGGATGGCGCTGCCGATGATCACCATCGCCAGCCCGAACAGGGCCGTGAAGGCGTAGCCGACGCCGAGGTCGACGCGGCAGGTGGCCAGGTCGCCGGGCCCGAGTCGGCCCTTCTCGCGGATCCAGTAGCCGTAGCACAGCACCGTCAGCGTGCCCCCGACGCCGCCCATCAGCGCGACCGTCCAGGCCAGCCCGCCGGTGTCGGCCTGCGGGATGCGGGGCCTGACCAGTCCGGCCAGGACGCTCGACCAGTCGGGCTTCACCAGCACGGCCGTGGCGAGGACGGTGACGAACATGACGGCGATCGCGGCGCTCATGACCTTCTCGAACAGCTTGAACCCGCCGGCCAGCACGAGCGCGAGGCCGATCAGGCTGTGGGCGATGCCGAAGACCACCTTGCCGTGGGCGGGATCCTGGAAGACAGGCACCATGGCGTGGCCGGCCGCCCCGCAGGCGCTGATCAACGCCGAGCCGACGAAGTAGCTCCAGACGACGAAGTAGAGGGCGAAGACGTACCGCACGGGTCGGCCGAGGTGCAGGATCGCGCCTTCCAGGACGGTCTGCCCCGTCGCCAACTGCCAGCGGGCGAGCCCTTCGTTGAGGACGAACTTGATCAGCGCCCCGAGCACGACGGCCCACAGCACGGCCACGCCGAGCTGGTTGCCCGTAAACGCCGCCGTGGCCAGATCGCCCGCGCCGACGCCCGTGGCCGCGACCAGCAGCCCCGGGCCGATCAGGCCCAACAGCCCCATTCGCTTCGTCTGCGCCATGCTCGCCCTTCCGCCGCCCGGCCCCGACAGATACCAGAAACCCCCCGCGAGCGGAAGTCTCGCGGCCGCCGGCCAGCCGGATTGACGGTTTCCGCAAGTCGGGGTAGATTCTGGCCGACTTGAACAGTGCCCGGCCGGGCGGACCGGCGTGTCGCGCGGGGGCGGTCGCCTTCCGTGGAGCGATCAGGGACGCGTCGGGCACGGAGATCAGTGCGTGCTCTTCAACAGCTACGTCTTCTGGTGCTTCTTTCTGGCGGTCTTCGTGCTGTATCGTCTGTTGCCGCACCGCCGCCAGAACGTGCTGCTGCTGGTGGCCAGCTACGTCTTCTACGCCAGTTGGGACTGGCGATTCCTGTCCCTGATCCTCACCGCCACGATCGTCAATTTCTGGGCCGGGCGGGGCATCGGGCGCACGGACGCGACGAGGCGCCGCAAGCTCTATCTTGCCGTCGCCGTGGCCACCTGCCTGGGCATCCTTGGCGTCTTCAAGTACTTCGGCTTCTTCGCCGCCCAGTTCGTCGAGCTGTGCAACGCCGTCGGCATCCCCGCCTCGCCGCCGACGCTCACGATCATCCTCCCGGTGGGCATCTCCTTCTACACGTTCCAGACGATGGGCTACAGCATCGACGTCTATCGCCGAAAAGCCCAGGCCACCGAGAGCGTCCTCGACCTGGCGCTGTTCGTGGCCTTCTTCCCCCAGCTCGTCGCCGGGCCCATCGAACGCTACACCCGCCTGATGCCGCAGATCCAGCGGCCGCGGCGGCACGGAGAGGGCGACTTCGCCGAGGGCCTGCACCACGTGTTGATGGGCCTGTTCACGAAGGTGGTGGTCGCCGACAACATGGCCGGGATGGTCGACCTCATCTTCGCCACGCCGGCCGGCCCGCTCAGCGGCGCCGAGTCGCTGGTCGGCATCTACGCCTTTGCGTTCCAGATCTACGGCGACTTCGCGGGCTACTCGTTCGTGGCGATGGGGGTGGCCAAGTGGCTCGGGTTCGACTTGATGTACAACTTCCGCTCGCCGTACTTCGCCGACACGCCCAGCGACTTCTGGGCGAGATGGCACATCAGCCTGTCGAGCTGGCTGAGGGACTACCTCTACATCCCGCTGGGGGGCAACCGCGCCGGGCGGGGCAAGACGGTGCGCAACCTGATCGTGACGATGGGGCTGGGCGGGCTGTGGCACGGGGCGGCCTGGACGTTCGTCGTCTGGGGGCTTTACCACGGTCTGCTGCTGGTGGTCTACCGCGCGCTCGGCGTGAGGGGGCGGGGGCGGGCCGAGCGGCGCCGCCCCGCCTGGCGAGGCGCGGTCGCGGTGATCGTCATGTTCCACCTGGCCTGCCTGGGCTGGCTGCTGTTCCGCGCACAGTCGATGTCCCAGGTCTGGATGATGCTCCGCGAGATGGCCGTCGACTTCCGCGTCACGCACCTGACGCTCTACGTCGGCGCGATGGTCCTCTTCTTCGTCTCGCCGCTGCTGGTCTACGAGTGGTGGATGTTCCGCAAGGACGATCCGCTGGCGCTTCTGAAGGTCCGCTGGCCGGCCCGGGCGGCCGTCTATGCCTACGCCGCGATCATGCTCTGGTACTTCAGCCCGAAGGCGAGCCATGAGTTCATCTACTTCCAGTTTTAGCGACGAGTGGAAGGTCCTGGCCGCCGTGGCACTCGTGCTGCTGGCGGGAGAGGGGCTGCTGCGATACGCCGGCCCGCGCGTCTCCAGCGACATCCGTCAGATCCGCTCCCTGCCCCGCCGGGCCGAGAAGCTCCACGCCGGCAGCGGCGCCCGCGTGCTGCTGCTGGGCAACTCGCTGGCACGGTCGGGCCTCCAGAAGGACCTGTTCGTCGCAGAGACCCGCCGCCTCGGCGCGCCGGCGTTCGCGATGGGCGTGGAGAACTTCAACGGCGCGGAGATCACCGAGTGGCACCGCATGCTGGAGGAGAACTACGCCTCCCCCTCCCGGCGGCCCGACGTGGTGATCGTCAGCGCCGCCGGGGCCACGTCGTTCGCCGACAAGCCGGACGTGCGGCTGGGGCGGTTGGCGCACCTGACCAGCGCGAGGAGGGCGCCCGTCGTGCTCGCCGACGACCTGGAGGGTTTCGGCGATCGGGCCGAGTACGCCCAATCGCTGCTGTTCTTCTCCTTCGCCAGCCGAAGCGGCATCCAGGACAAGGCCCTCGAGCGGGTCATCCCGTACTATGACGAGTGCACCCGCCGCGTGAAGCTCGCCGGGCGCGACCGGGCCAGGGCCCGGCAGGCCGCCTCGGGCAGCGGGCCGAAGCGGACCTATCGGCGGCTGAGACGGTTCCTGCGGACGGCCCGCCACAGCGGCATCACGCCCGTCCTCGTGCTCATGCCCTATGCCAAGGACTACGAGGTGCCCGCGGAGCTGTTCCGCGCCGCCGCCGACGGCGCCGCGCGCGTGCTGGACTGCCGCCGGATCGACGGGCTGACCCCGCGGCACTACTCCGACGGGCACCATCTCAACGCCGACGGGGCGGGCGTCTTCTCCCGCGAGTTCGCCGCCCGCCTCGTGCGCCAACACCCGGACGTGCTGCTCGGCGCGTCGACCGGCCCGAGGACCGGCCCGGGAGCAGACGAAGGCTGAGATGGGAACTGTAGGGTGTGCAGCTCTGCTGCACACGCGTTGCCCGATGGGGACAGACTCGTGCGCCGCAGCGCCGCACACGCCGCGAACCGGAGGGCTTGGTCGGCTTTCTCCGGATCGCGCTTGCTCTGTGCGCGGCAGCTGCGGAGAATCCGCTGACGTCCGCCGTGGGGCCTTCCGGCGGCGGGCGAATGCCGAGGCCAGCCGAGCGAGGCCGATATGCGAGAGTCGACCTTCCACGCGTTCGATCACGAGCCGACGCCGGACAGTTGCTGGAGCCTCTCGGCCGGGCCGGATGGGCGGATCTACGCCGCCTCCTGCTGCGAGTCGGTCCCCGGCGGGGGGGTCTACATCGTCCGCTATGACGACGAGAGCGACTCGCTCGAGACGCTGGTGGACGTTCCGGAGGCGGCGGGCGAGCCCGTCCGCAGCGGGCGGGCGACGCAGTGCAAGATCCACTACAGCTTCGCGACCTCGGCGTCGGACGGCATCCTGTACGCCGCCACGCACCTCAGCGCGCCCGGCTGGGGCCACAGGCGATACTCCCCCTGGGCCGACTGGAAGGACGAGCAGCGGGCCTTTCCGCACTCGGTGCTGGTCGCCTACGACACGGCCCGCGACGAGGTGGCGTGGAGCTCGCCGCTGATTCCCCGCGAAGGCTGCCGGTGCCTGGCGCTGGACGAGGGGCGCCGGCGGCTGTACGCGATCGGCTACCCGCGCGACCACTTCTGGATCTACGACATCGAGGCGCGGACGATCCGCGACCTCGGGCGGCTGGGGTCGGTCAACTCGCAATGCATCTTCACCGATCGGCGCGGGCGGGTGTTCACCACCAACTGTAGCGGGCAGTTGGTCCGCTACGATCCGGACAGCGATCGGCTGGAGGAGATCCCCGTCTTCGTCCCCCACGCGCCCGGGCGATCGGGCTGGCACGACGTGCTGTACGACGTGGTCGCCTCGCCCGCCGGCGACTGCGTCTACGCCGTCCCGTGGAACGCCGACCCGCACCTGCTGCGGTATTGGCCGGAGGAGGGCGAGTTCGGGCGGATGGAGGACCACGGGCCCGTCCACCAGCGGCGCGATCCGACCATGCCGGTATGCTTCTACCTCGACCACTGCGGGGGGCTGGTCTTCGGCGCCGACGGCGGACTGTACTTCGTCACCACGCGCTGGCCGGAGGGCGGCGAGACGCACTCGTCACACCGCGGGCCGCTCGTCACCGAGTCGATCCTCGTCCGAATGGACGTCGAGACGCTCGAGAAGACCGACTTCGCCCGCATCGAGAAGCCCGCCGCCCGCGGCCATTACGTCTCCCGCGGCGCGAGGGACCGGCGGGGGAATCTCTTCTTCGGCCACGTCTGTCGCCCCCTGCCGACGGGCATCTCCCGCCTGGCGATGGATGCCGACGGCGACCAGCTCCACACGCCCGTGCGGACGTGGGGATAGGCCGGGAGGTCAGAGGCCGGAGGTGACAGGCCGGCGTGAAGAGAAGACCCGTTACGCATTGGACACTACCCGTCAGACAACGCGGAGGCCGGCATGGCGGAAGAGCCGATCTGGATGAGTCTCGGTGAGTTTGTCACCGAGGGGGTGATGGCGGCGCTGCCGCTTTGTTTTCCGGGGCAGTCCTCGCCTCCGCCGGCAGGGGAGACGGCCATTCGATGCATGGCGGTCGATCCGTGGGGGACGGTCTACTGCGGCACGGCGGGGCGGCGGGCCCACGTGCTGGCGGCCATGATCCGGGGCGACACGGGGGTGGTGTTCGACCTCGGCTGCCCGCCGGAGGCCGAGCGGATCGACGCGCTGGCGGTCGTCGGCGAGCACGTCTGCGCGATCGCCTCGGGCCCGGGCGGCTGCGCGATGTGGCGGTGGGAGCGGATGGCCCGCAGCTTCCTGATCCAGGAGTGGACCATCCCGCGCGTCGAGCCGGAGAAGGTCGGCGACTTGGCGATCGACGGGCGGGTCGCCGACGCCGTGTCGGCCGGCGACGGGTCGGTCCTCTACGGCGTGACCGAACCCGGCGGGGAGCTGTTGCGCCTCGAGGCGGCCACCGCCGAGGCCGCCGTCCTCGCGAAGCTCGACGAGCAGCAGCGCTTCAGCCGCCGCATCGCGCTGGGGCCCGACGGGCGTCTCTGGGGGACGCGGGGGATGACGCGGATCTTCCGTTGCGACACCCACACGGGCGCCCTCGAGGACGTCGCGGTGGTCCCCGCCGCCGCCGGGCGGGCCCAGCACACGCAGGCCTCCGCCTGGGCCGCCGACCCGGCTGCCGACCGCCTCTACGGCGGCACGACGCCCGACGGGTTCCTCTTCCGCCTCGACCCCCACACCGGCCGGACCGTCGCGCTGGGCAAGCCCACCCGCCTCGGGCCGGTCAACTGCCTGACCGTCGGCAACGACGGCCGCCTCTTCGGCGCCTGCGGGCTCGCGGAGGACATCGGCCACCTCTTCTGCCACGACCCCGCCGCCGGGTCCCTGCGCGACCTGGGCATCGCCGTCTCCGCCCTCACCGCCCGGCAGTACGGCTACCATTTCCAGTGCATGGCCACCGGGCGCGACGGGGAGATCTACCTCGGCCAGCACGAGCGCGTCGGCCACCTGTGGGTCTACTTCCCGCCCGTCCCGATGCGATCGGGCGACCTCGGGGCATAGGGCGGCGTGGTCGGTGTCCCCTTGGCAGACCACGAAGACCACAAAGCAGGATCTTCGTCCTCTATCCAGCCGGCGTCCCCCTGCTGTGAGTCGGCCGGGACCGTCCCGGGCTACTATGCGAGAATCCGAACGACCCCGCGGTCGCCATCGACCTCGAGCCTCTGCCCCGTCCGGATGACCTCCGTCGCCGGGCCGACGTTCACCACACAAGGGATGCCGTACTCCCGCGCGATGATGCTGCCGTGGCTGAGCACGCCGCCCTGGTCCATCACGACAGCCGAGGCGTTCAGAAAGTAGGGCGTCCACCCCGGATCGGTGAACGGCGCCACGAGCACCTCGCCGGGCAGGACGTGGCCTCCGCCGACGTGCAGGATCACACGCGCCTTGCCCCGCACCAGCCCCGAGCTGACGGCGAAGCCCCGGAACAGATCGGTCTGTTCGTTGACGGCCGGCGGGGCGTGGGCTTCCGGGTCGAACCGCCCGAAGACGACGGTCGGCGGGGTCACGGCGGCGTTGCGCTCGTACTCTACGCGGCGGGAAGCGATCCGCTCGCGTGCGTCCGGGCCGTCGTTCCCGACGGCCGCCGCGTGAAGCTCCTCCGGGCGGAGGAAAAAGATGTCGTCCCTTTGGGCGATGACGCCGCGTCTGGCCAGCCGGTCGCCCAGCTCCAGCATCGTCCAGCGGAGCAGCGCGATCCACCGAACGGCCACGCTCTTGCTGGTCTCGCGGAACCGCAGGCCCGACTGGGCGCGGCGAAGGAGGGCCCGGAAGACGAGCCGCTTGACGGGGTTTCGCAGTCGGCGACTGCACTGAGTGGCCAGGTCCCTGCGCTGCCGGGCGAGCCCTCGGGCCCGAGCGGCCGGATCGAGTCGGCCCAGCCCCGACAGGTAGCTCCGCACGAGGCCGAGCACGTAGTCGGGCATCTCGGCCCAGCGGGGGTTGCCCAACTCGATCTCTCCCCGGGCGTGGTGCCCGTTGTCGTCCATGAACCGGGCCCACGCGCCGAGGAATGCGTCGCCTTCATCCGTTCCGGCGATTCGCCGTCGAAGGGCCTCGAAGTGCTCCTCGTCCCGGATCGCCGCCTCGAGACCGTCGTGGCTGTGGGCCATGGCCGCCAGACGCCAGAGCTGGATGCCCGCTTCGGCATCCTCGAGGCCCCCCAGCCCGGCAAGAAGGCGATTGGCGATGGCCCGGCCGTCCTCGCCGAGCCATCGTCCAGACAGCTCGGTCAACACAAGGCAGTAGGTCAAGCCCACCAGCAGCACGGGCATGGAGGCGACGAACTCGGACATGCCGTCGACGGCCGCTCGGATCCGCCCGACGAGTTGCTCGTCCGGAAGCTCCCGCCACGGCTGCCGCTCCATTGCGGCGATGTGCGCCTTGGCCTCCGCGAGAATCCGAGGGGCCAGACGCCCCGGGTGCCGCAGGAACCACAGCAGCAAATCGGGCAGTCGGATGATCCTGCGATACCAGGGCACGCGGAGGTCCGGCAGGTCCTCGTCGGGCACGCGGAAGTCCATCGGCCCCTCAAGCCCCTGCCCGCCGCCGCCGAACAGGGCGCCGAGGTCTCCCATCCGCATGTTCGGCACGGCCCTCCTGATCGCCAGCAGCGTGTTGATGTTGAAGTAGACCCTCCCGCCCACGAGGTCCGCGAGGTCCCGGAGGGCGATCTCGATTCCCGCCTTGCGAAGCATGGGCCCGAATGCCGGCTGGAGGAACGAGAGGACGAGACTGTGCGTCATCGGGGTCATCACGTCGGGCGCCGCCTCGCGGACGTTGGCGTTCGTCCAGATCTGGCGGTCCTGCCAATCTCGCCGCGGCGCCGGCGGCAGGGCCGTAATGGGACGAGCCTGGAGCAGGTGGATCTGCCCCCGGGCCAGGGCCCATTCCACGTCCTGAGGCCCCCCAAGCAGCGCCTCGACCTCGACGCCCAGCCTCGCCAGCCGCCCGGAGGCGACGTCATCCAGGCACGCCCGCGCCGCCCGGGCCGGATCAACCGCCCGCTCCCGCACGCCGCCGGACTCGGCGGGGACGATCTCCAACGGCTTGGCGACCGTCGTTCGGGCCACGACGAGGGGGATTCGCCGCGAGACCACGATCCGATCCGGTGTGACCTTGCCCCCGACCACCGCCTCGCCCAGGCCGAAGCTGCCCTCGATCACAACCCAGTCGCGCCGCCCCGTGACGGGGTCCGCGGTGAACATCACCCCCGCGGCCTCCGCCGGGACAAGCACCTGGACGATCACCGCCATGTCCACGTTCAGCAGGTCGATGTCGGCTCGGCGGCAGTACTCGAAGGCCCGCGGCGACCAGAGCGACGCCCAGCAGTCCCGCACGCGCCGCAGACACGTCGGCACGTCGGCGACGGCGAGGAACGTCTCATACTGTCCGGCGAAGGACTGGGCGGGCAGGTCCTCGGCTGTGGCGGAAGACCGCACGGCCGTCGAGGCCCCGCCGAGGGCCCTCCAGTGATGCGTGATCGTCTCGCGAACGTCCTCGGCCGGAGCCGTCTCGCGGAGGATCTCGCGGACCTCGGCCAACACCGCGCTCGTCTGTTCGGTCGATTCCCCCGTCAACCGGGCCAGCGCTTGTTCGATCCGATCGGCCCGGCCGTCACCGCGGAGGTGCTCTCGATATGCCCGTGCCGTCACGCAGAACCCCGCCGGAACGGGCAGGTCGGCCCGGAGCATCCTCGCCAGCCCGACCGCCTTGGCGCCGACGATCGCCGCATCCGGCTGCCGGACCCGCGTCAGAGGCACAACCAGCGGAATGTCGCCTCGCGGCGTCCGCACTCACCCATCTCCCGGGGGTCTCTGCCTTCTCGGCAGGTCTCCATTATCCGCGATCCAGAGGGGCTGTACATCCTTGTCCGGTGCATCCCTGCGACAGAATCCGCCTCGCCGGCGAAAGGAAGCAACGCTCCACACACTGGACCTCTTCGGCGTGGTCGGCTTTGCCGTTACCGGCTCCCTGGCGGCCGGGCGGCGGCCATGGCGAACTCCTTCGTCGCCCGATCGTTCGAGCTGCCGCGGAAGATGCTCCTGATCGCCGCCGTCCTCGTCGCCCACGCCGCCCACCTCGCGGCGATCTGCTGGAACCTGTCGCTGCCCGTCTTCGCGGGGCCGGCGGAAGGCGAAGACGTCAAGGCGGAGCGGTGAGTCAAGCGTCCCCTCGCGCCGACGTTGCATTCCCTCCCGACAGATCCTACGCTCTGATCTGTCGCCCCGTGCTCGGGCGCGTGAGAACGCCCGCGCAGCCGCTTGCGGCTTCGCATCTTCTCCCGACTGACCCAGGAGCCTCATCCGTGCAGAGACGCCCCCGCTTCTTCGTCGACGACCTCGCCCCCGCGTCGGTCCCGCTTCCGCCCGGCGAGGCCCACCACGCCACCGCCGTGCTGCGCCTCTCGCCGGGAGACGCGGTGGAGCTGTTCGACGGCCGAGGGGCCGACGCGGACGGGCGGATCGTCGAGGCCAGACGCAGCAAGGTCACCGTCGCCGTCGAGCAGCGACGTCCCCCCGAACCGCGACATACCCCGATCGTCCACCTCGCCTTCGCGATCCCCAAGGGCAAGCGCCTCGACTGGCTGCTGGAGAAGGCCACCGAGCTGGCCGCCGCCTCGCTGAGGCCGATCGCCTTCGAGAGATCCGTCGTCGGGGCCGGCCGGCTCACGCAGCAGCGCCGCCGCCGCTGGCAGGCCCACTGCATCGCCGCCGCCAAGCAGAGCGGGCTCAACTGGCTGCCCGAGATCCGCCCCCCCATGCCGCTGGGCGACTTCCTGACCGAGTCGTTGACCGACGCGGCGGGCTACTTCGGCATCGTCGGCGTCGCCGGGAGCGGCGCCCGCTGTCTGGCCGACGTGCTCGCCTGCCGCCCGCCCGCCGGCGACGTCTGCCTGCTCGTCGGGCCGGAGGGCGGGCTGACCCGCGCCGAAGTCACCGGCGCGGTGCAGGCCGGATTCGTCCCCGCCCGTCTCGGGCGAACCGTCCTCCGCGTCGAAACCGCCGCCGTCGCCCTCCTCGCCGCCGCCGTCGCCCTCGGAGAAGGGCAGCAGGATCAGACGCCCAGGCGGTAGTCGACGGGCCTCGGGTCGCGCGGCGGGCTCTGGAAAAGGGCTTCCCCACGCCGCCCGGTCGGGTAGAATCGCACGCGCGATGGACTCCCAGCCGACACAGCCGGTCACGTTCAGCTTCGTCGCGCCCGTCTACAACGAGCAGGAGGGCCTCGAGCACTTCTACGGCCGGCTCAAGGTCGTCGCCGACGAGCTGGGCGAGCCGTACGAGATCCTCTTCGTCAACGACGGCTCGACGGACGAGTCGGCCTCGATCATCGCGCGGCTGGCGGAGGCCGACCCGTGCGTCAAGGCGGTGGAGTTCTCTCGGAACTTCGGCCACCAGGTGGCGGTGACGGCCGGCTACGACTACGCGGGCGGGCGGGCGGTGGTCAGCCTGGACGCCGACTGCCAGCACCCGCCGGAGCTGATCCCGCAGTTGGTGGCCCGGTGGCGGGAGGGCTTCGAGGTCGTCTACACGGTTCGGCGGGACACGGAGGGCATCTCGCGGCTGCGGCGGGGGCTGGGGCGGCTGACGTATCGGCTGATCCGCCTGGCGTCGGGAGCGGACCTGACCGACCAGGCGGACTTCCGGCTGCTGGACCGCAAGGTCGTCGACGTCCTGCGCGGGCACCGCGAGCAGGTGCGGTTCGTTCGCGGACTGGTGCACCGGGTGGGCTTCCGCCAGACGGCCGTCGGCTACACCGCCGAACGCCGCGCCGCCGGGACGAGCGGCTACACGCTGAAGCAGCTCGTGGGCATGTCCGCGGCGGGCGTGTTCAACTTCTCGTCGCTGCCGCTGCGCCTGGCCCCGGCCACCGGAGGCGTGATGCTCCTCGCATCGCTGCTCTATGCCCTCTCGGCCCTGATCCTCTGGCCGTTCGGGCTCGCCCCCGGCGGATGGACCAGCGTCACGATGGCATTCGTGGCCCTGTTCGGGCTTCAGTTCCTCCTGCTGGGCGTCCTCGGCGAGTACGTCGGCCGAATCTTCGACGAGGCCAAGCGGCGCCCGGTCTACATCGTGCGCGAGAAGATCGGCTTCGGCGAGCCCCCCGCCGAGGCGGCCGGGCCGTCCGGGCCCTCCGCCCACGCCGCCAAGGCCGCCGGGGGCGACGAAGACGACGAAGGCTACGTCGTGTACACATAGGGGCTCGGCCGCTGTGGCCCGTCGGCGGCGCCGCGGCCGCGGTAAGGAGAATCGCCATGTCACGCTGCGCAGTTTTCGCCGTACTCCTCGCGGCTGTTCAGATCTGCCTGCCGGCCGACGCGCCGAAGCAGATTCCCCTCGACGCGGTCGCCGAGACGCCCGACGGGGGCAAGCCCACCGGCGGTTACGGCCCCGTCCACGTCGGTCAGCACCCGACGTGCATCTTCCGCGGGCGCAGCGCGTCGGCCTACGTCAAGGAGGACGTTGCGGGCTTCCCGGGCACGTGGGGGTGGATGGCGCACTGCCGCGTCGGCGGCGCCGCCGGCGACGTCAGCCGGACGCTGCTGTACTTCGACCTGACCGGCATGCCGAAGACGGCGTCGATCAGGTCCGCCAGGCTCGTCTGCTCGCTCGTGACACAGACGGCCAGGCAGGTGCACAAGCACCGCTACGGGGCGTTTGTGGTTCGGCTGCCGAAGGCGCCCGGCTGGTCGGCGGAGGAAGTCACTTCCGCCGAGCGCCGAGGCGGCACGGCCTGGCCGGCCGGGGGGCTGGTCGGCTGCTCCGGCCCGCGGCCGGCCGCGATCGGGCAGATCACGGAGAAGGTGGTGGACGACCGCGGCCGGAAGCGGAAGATGGCCGCCGGCATCGAGTTCGACCTGACCGGGGTCGTGCGGGCGTGGGTCTCGGGCAAGCTGCCGAACTGTGGTCTGGTCCTGGACAACCGCATCGACGGCGGGTCGTATGACATCTACTCGGCCCGCGCGTGGCGGCCGGAGCGTCGGCCTTATCTACAGATCATCGCCTCGCCGGCGCCGAAGGCCCAGCCGGCGGCGATCGAGGTGAAGCTCGCCCCGCCGCCGGGGGACTACTGGGTCAAGCCCATGCGCCGCGTCCACGCGCGGTTCAACGGCACGGCGGGCACACTGAGCCAGTACGGCGACAGCATCACGGTGACGATGGCCTTCCTCGCCCCCTACGGATGGGGCAAGAAGATCAACGCGAAGAACATGACGCCCGAGGTGCAGCGGCAGGCCCGCCTCGTCGAGCAACATAGCGACCTGACCCTCTGGCGGACGTGGAAGGGTGGGCAGTGGGGCAACACGGGCATGATGATGTCCAACTGGCTGCACGACAACATCGACGGCTGGCAGAAGAAGATGAACCCCGAGGCCGCCGTCGTCATGTTCGGCACGAACGACATCGGGCGGATCTGGCCGCCTCAGTACACCGAGAACATGGCCGCCTCGCTGCGGCGGATGATGGCCGACGGCACCGTGCCGATGCTCACCAGCATCCCCCCGGCCAACCGGGGCGGACACTACGAGTACTGGCTGGCCGCCCTGTCGATCGCCCACGGGCTGAGCGTGCCGCTGATCGACTACTACGCCGAGATCCTCCGCCGCCGACCCGACGACTGGAACGGGCGGCTGGAGAAGTTCAGTAAGTACCGCAAGGACGTCTACAGCGTCCCGACGCTCGTGGCCGCCGACGGCACGCACCCCTCACACCCCAAGGCCACCCGCAACGACTTCAGCGAGGCCGCCCTCAGCGAAAACGGCTTCGTCCTGCGCAACTACATGACCCTCCGCGCCTACGCCGACGTGATCGAGAAGGTCTTCGCTCCCGGCGCGAAGCAGCCGTGAAGGGAACTGTGTTCGTGGGACGTTCGGGGGCTGAATACTACTACAGCGCCGCTTGGTTACAGGCCCGAAGGGCCGTCGGAGGTTAGCCGGAGGCGCAAGCCTCCGGAAGGCTCGTTTACAGATAGGGCCCCGAAGGGGTCCCGCTGGGATGCCGTCGCTCTGGCAGCCGGCGCCCGTTGCCCCTGCGGGGCAATATGTATAACCGGGCTGGTTCCGGAGGCTGCCCGGCTGCGGCACGCTCCGCCGCGACAAGCGCCTCCGGCCAATTTCGCATCGGCCCTTCGGGACTGGCGGGAGGAAGCTGCGCGACCGGCAGTCGATGCTCAACCGCAACATCCGGCAACCGCAGTATGTGCGCGCTGCCGGTCGGCCAGGCGAGTGGCGGGCAAGGACAAAAAGACAGGCCGAATTGCGGTTTTAGCTTGGCCCGGCCGAAGGTCGCGCCAAGAATAACCACAGAACGGCCGTGACAGTCGGGGCCGCACGATCATGTGGGCTAACTCCGACGATGGGGTCTACCGCCTCGCATACCAGTTGGAGTACGGCTGCGGGCAGGCCAAAGGCTCGGGGTACCCGGCCCAAGCGGTCTTCGGTAAGTTCGTTGCGGTTCCTGCGCAGGATGCAGTTCGGCAGGCAAGGAGGCCGAAGCAGGCGATGCCGTGGCATCGTCGATGCAGGCCGACGCGGACAGGCGGGCTGCGGACCAGCAGGCACGCAACATCACTTACCTGAGCCCGCTTAGCGTTACGAGGGGAGTATGCCATGTCAGAGTTTGACGGTTACCTGTTCAACAAACTGCACCTGACCGGCAGCAAGTCCGAGGGCCCCAGCTACTTCCTCCAGTTGTGGGACTACACGGACGTGCTCGTGGTCAAGCAGGTCGAGAAGTGGCAGAAGGACCCGACGCTGGAGAAGTTCATGAGCCGGAAGGTCGAGCCGCGGCAAGCTCTTCCTCCAGGTGATCACGCCGGTCCGCATCCCCGGCAGCAGCGAGTATCGTCGCTACACCGTGCAGTGGCAGTACTCGCCGAAAGACATGAGCCCCGACGGCAAGTACACCTGCCGCGCGATCTTCATCGCCTCCGGGCAGGAAGTCCAGAAGGCGTTCGAGACGAGTTGAGTGTCGGCGGCCACAAGCAGGCGAGCAGGCGAGCAGGCGAGGAGACGACGAATGAGCGGGTACGATCAACACCTGGCGATCATCCTATGGGATGACATCGAGCAGAGCAAGAAGACGTGGAAGATGATCCGGCACGTCCCTCCGGGGGAAGAGATCGACGTGAGCACCCCATACAAGTTCCTTCCCCCGCCTAAGGAGGTGCCTCGAGATCGATATCACGTTGTTCCCGTGAAACGAGTGGTCGGGTTGCTCGACGAGGATCATAAGAAGCACGACGGGGGTGTGTTTCAACTCCACTTGAAATGAAAGGTAGGGCATATCGATGAGACGAGCAATGCTGCCGCTGTGGACGGCGGCGGTCGGCATCCTTGCCGGCTGCCCCCAGACGGAACTGACCGGGCGGTACAGGCACGCCAGCTTCCGAGAAGACTCAGCCGACAAGCCCAGAGTCAAGATGTCAACCGGCGTCACAGGCGTGCCTCGGACCGGACGGACTCCCTCCCCACCGATCCTCCTGTCCCTGAATGAGAAGGGGCAGATGGCCTACGTTCGGGCGGCGAAGGAGGCGGCTTCGTCGTCTGCGGTCCCGCCGACGACGGACACGGAGAAGTACCTCAAGCTCCTTCGCGCCCCGATCGCCGAGAAGGCCTCCTCCGCGTCGAGAGACCGGCTGCTTCTGTCGCGGCGAATTGTCGTGGTACTCGAGAAGACGGAGCAGCGGCAGGCCGACCGGGTCGTCGCGGTCCGGCTGAAGCTCGAGAAGCTGACGGGAGGGGAGTTTGCCGCGATCGAATGGGGCAATCCGAACAAGTTGGCGGTTGACCTGGGGAAGGTAACGCGTACGCACTATGACAAGTTCATCGCGAACGTCACGGGCTCCTTGCCGATCCCGGCGGCGCCTGCTCAAGCCGGGGCGACCTACGAAACAAAGACCGAGGTCACCGAGGAGGTGGAGTTGGCCGACGCGGGCTATCAGTTCAGCACGTTCGGAGCGGACCAGGCGTACTTCGGTGTCACTGCTCCGGTGGGCATCGACCTGGCGGGGGGGGGCTACACCATCGACGTGACCGTGCGGTTGAAGACGAAGGGCTCACCGCAGTTGGTTGTGGAGTTTGATTCGCTACGGAAGAAGGACGGCGCGTGGATCAACCCGAATACCGTGAAGTTCGGTCTTCCCATCGTCAAGCCCATCGACGCAAGCAAGTCGATCACAGCTACTCTGACGGGGCACTACCAACTCCGGAGCCCGTATTGGGCAGAGGGCACGGTGCAGGAAGGCGACGACTGCGTCACGTTCTACAGTGGGGAGATCGCCGTCAAGACCGCCAACCCATTGGAGATCGTCACTCAGGCCGAGTTGGGGCAGCTCGGCAAGACTTACTTGATCAGGGAGGGCATAAAGGGGGGAGCGCTGCTGAACCTGGTCGTGCCTCCCGACGATCCTGTGCCGATTCGTCTTGGTAGTAGAGCGGAGGCCTGGGAGTTTATCCAGTGGTGGTATGCTCACAGGACCACGACAATCGGGGGATTCTCCCTGAAGCTCGGAAACGCCCCGCTGACGACCGGCAGGGCCGGAAACCTGCGATTAACCTACGATCCCGAGTAAGGGCCTGGGCCTGTGCGATAGTCCCCCGCCCTGATCTCGGTCGGACGTGCCGAGCAGCGTATGCCTTCACGTCCGTGGTCCGGCGGGCTGATCGGGCAGCCGGGCACGATGGGGAAGAGGCCGGACGTGTCGGGAGTCATTGGCGATGCGGCCATCGAACCGGCGGGGATGATCGCCGGAATCGGCTGGGCTGCAACAGCCCATAGTGCTCATCTGCGGCGGCGCAGGAGGGCGAGCATGCCGGCGGCGAGCAGGGCGAGGCTTGCCGGCTCGGGGACGGGGACAGCGGCGCCGGTGACGCTCTGGCCGAAGCTGGCCTTCAGCAGGAGGTAGTCGAGCCGGTCGAGCCTGCCGTCCAGGTTCGAGTCGCCGTGAGGCCAGTTGGCCGGGCCGGACTCGAACCCGTCCCGCGCGGCGACGTAGTCGAGGTAGTCGACCTCGCCGCTGAGATCCGTGTCGCAGTCCAGCAGGGCGTGCAGCTCGACGCGGACGGCCTTCGTGCCCCCGCCGAGGTCCACGCCGCAGGTGACGGCGGCGACATAGGCCGGGCCGATCTGCCCGCCGACGTCGTCGAACGTGCCGTCCATCTCGCCGGCGCAGGTGAGGATGTCGTAGGTCCCGCCGAACTTGCTGTCGGGATCGCCGGCGATCGGCAGCCAGTCGAGTTCCAGCACGCCGGCCAGCGACGTGTTGCCGTCGACGGCCACCGTGTCGTGCGGCGGGCCCGGTCCTCCGGCGGGCCCGGCGAGCGCGACGCTCAGCAGGCCGCCGCCGGTGACGGTCAGCGCGCCGGCCACCTCGAGCCTCCGGCCGGGGCCGAGTTCGGCGTCGCGCTCGAGCGCGCCGAACGGCTCGGCGGAGTCGATCGTCAGGTCGCCCGCAACCGCCAGCGTCCCGCCGTGCCACCGGAACGTGCCCCCCCGCGAGTTGTCCAGCGCGGCGCATCGGACCGCCGCGTCGTCCAGCGTCAGCAGCGTCTTGGCGTTCCACAGCTTCAGCTCGCCGCCGACGCTCAGCTCGCCCGAGTCGGTGACGGTCACGTTGGCCAGGCCGTTCCCGTCGGCCGAGTCGTCCCCGCCCAGGTACAGCCCCCCGCCCACGCGCCATCGCGAGCCGGGCCCTTCGATCGTGGCCTGCCCGATGGCGAATTGCCCCCCGGCGACCGTCGCGTCGCCGTTGCCGTCCAGCAGCCCGCCGCCCTCTATCGTCAGCGTGCCTCGCCAGACGGCGCCGACAGCCACCGGCATGGTGCCCGGTTGGTTGGGCTCGACCGTGACTCGTGAGTTGCTGCCCGAGATGACCAGGTCTCCCTGCGCCATCCAGCCGTTGCCCAGGGTCATCGAGCCGGTCTCGACCGTCCCGCCGTCGGCGACGGCCAGGTTCCCCGGGCCGCCGACGCCGACGACGATGACGGGGCTGACCCATCGCGAGCCGATTCCGGCGACGTCGACGCGGCCGTCGGCTCCGAGGGACCCGTTGATGCCCAGCATCGCCCCGCCGGTGGTCTCCAGCCGCCCGCCGTCCTCGACGGCGACCGTTGCCAGGCCGCAGACGCCGACGTTCAGCACCCCGCACTGCCAGGTCGACGGGTTGTCGTTCCCGTCGTCCCCCCGGACCGTTGCCGATCCGATCGTGCCCCAGCCGCTCGCCACCAAGGCGTCCCCGCCGACCCGCAGCGACGCGCCGCCCAACACGTTCAGCACGCCGTCGGGGGTATCGATGTCGGCGTCCGCCTCGTTGCCGACGGCGATCAGGCCTGCCAGTCGCCCCGAGCCGCCCTCGCCCCCAACGGTCAGCGTGCCCGGGCCCGTCGGCCCGCCGAGAAAGCAGTCGCCGTTGGCGTCGAGGCTGCCGCCGTCGACGTCGATCGCGCCGCCCCCGTCGATCGTCAGCGTCCCGCCGACCTCCAGCGCCCGCCCGGCCGAGATCGCGTCGCCCCCGACGGCGCCGAACGGGCTGGCCGACTGGATCGCCGCGTCGCCCGTCAGCGCCAGCGTGCCTTCCTGCCAGTGGAGAGACCCGCCCTGGGTGTTGCTGAATGTTTGACACGCGACGCGCCCCCCGGCGATGGCCAGCAGGCCCGCCGAGCCGATCGACAACTCTCCCGCCGCTTCCAGCACGCGCCCGGGGATGATCGCGATCGTGCCGGCGGCACCGAACGGGTCGTCGGAATCGATGACCAGGTCGCCGAGGCCTGCCAGGGTCCCCGCCGTCCAGATGAACAAGCCGCCGCTGTTGTCGAAATCGCCGAACGCGACGCGTCCCTCGTGCAGCACGATTCCCCCGCCGGCGCCGATGCTCAGCGTCCCGCCGACCTCGAGCACCCGCCCGGCCGTGACGTCGCTGCCGCCGGCGGCGCCGATCGGGTCGGCCGGGCCGAACGTCAGGTCCCCGCTGTGGGCCAGCGTGCCGTAGTCCCACTCAAACGAGCCGCCGACCAGGGCGGCCGGCATCGTCGTTCCTTCGAGAAGGACTCGCCCGCCGGACAGCGCCAGCGCGCCGTGGGTGCCCGGTTGGCCCGCGTCCCCGGAGGGCCCCGGAATGGCGTCGCCCGTCCCGCCGGGCCCGCCGGGGCCCGCCGCGCCGCCGGACAGGTCGATCGTCGCCGCCGCCCCGAGGGTCAACTGCCCGCCCTCGGGGATGGTGATCGCCCCGCCGCGCCCGCCGTCGCCGCCCCGGCCTCCCCGGCCGCCCGTGCCGGGGTTGAATGGAACCGTGATGCCCAGCCCGCCTTGTCCGCCCCTTCCCCCGTCGCCGCCGCGAGCGGCCCACGCTCCGTGGATCGTCACCACACCTGCGCCGCCGACGACCCGCCCGCCGTCGCCGCCGTCCCCGCCGCCTCCGCCGGGCATGCCCTGAACCGGCATCGTGGCGCCCTCGCCGCCGACGCCCCCCGCGCCGCCGTCGGCCGACCAGGTCCCCGCCATGGCCAACTGCCCGCCCGGCGTGCTGATCTGCCCGCCGGCCCCGCCCGGGCCCCCGGGTCCGCTTCCGCCCGCGCCGGGCGTTCCCGTGCTGCCTGACAGGTCGCCCGTGCAGGCCCCGATCAACGCGACGGACCCGCCTTCCTCGACGGTCAGCATCCCGCCGACCTGCCCGATCCCATGCAGGCCCGCCGCCGCCAGGTCGATCGAGTTGCCGTCGACTTCCACGTCGCCGCTGATCGTCAGGTCGCGGAAGCTCAGCCCTGCGCCCACGCCAAGGCTCACCGTGGTCGCGCCGCCCGCATCGTCGCCCAGTCTGACGGGGCCGGCGCCCAACTGCATGGCCCCGCCGTCCTGAATCGTGCACGACCCGCCGCGCAGGTCGAGCTGCCCGCCGCTGCGCCTCAGCGTGTGCACGGTCAGCGATCCGCCCTGGAGGTCGAGCAGCCCGCCGGCCTGAACGTCCAGCACGTCGCCCAACGTCACCGTCGCGTTGTTGTGGATCTCGATCTCGCCGGTGTCGGCGATCGTCACCGGCTGGTCCGTCCGGGCCGTCCCGAAGATCAACACCCGCATGGTGTCGTCGGCCGGATGGATGCCGCGATCCCAGTTGCCCGGCTTGTACCAGTCGTCGTCGACGTCCCCGGTCCAGGTGATGATGTGCTGGCCGCCGGCGGCGACGGCCAGGGCCAGGAGGGCGAGCGCACAGACGGCTTTCGGCAGTAGTGGCCGGCTACGCATGGGTGGCTCTCCTTTAGCGGCGAGGGATTCCGGGGCTACGCGGCCTTCTCGCCGAGGTGCGAGTCTCCCATAAGTATAAGCCAATACGGATAATTGTCAACAGAGGGGCATAGGTCGGCCCCCGGCGGGCAGCCCCCGGGCGGGTGGATGGCTGTCGAGTTGCTACCCCCTTTGGCTTCCGGATCGGCTGCCGGGTCCCCGCTCAGAGGGGACGGGCGCGCCGCGACAGCGGGCTCACGGCGGGCGAGGTCGGCGCAGACAGACGACCCGGCGCGCGGGCCGATGCGCGCGCGGCGGGTCGATATCTCCGCTGCCGGGCGGCGGCGGTCAGTTCGCGTCGGTGCGGCCGGTGACCAGCTCGTTGGCCTTCTGCACGTTGCCGAGCAGCATGACGTGGCCGCACTCGGTGCAGATGTTCGCCGTCACGGCCACGTCGGCGGTCTTCATCGAGAGGAACCTGGCGTTGTCCGGCCGGAAGGTCAGCCGGCCCGTCGACTGGATCGAGCCGGGCTCGAGTAGGTTTCCACCGCAGCAGGGGCAGGACCTGTTCATCATCACACTCCCGTCATTGAGCGGTCCGGCCGCGGCGGGCAGGCGTGCAGCCTTTCTGCACCCCGCGCCCGATGCGCCGGCACTGCGGGCTCTATCGGCGCGTTGGATGGCGACCTGTAACAGGGCGCGAACATGTGCCGCCCTTGGGAGGGCTCGTCGTCGTCGGGCCGTCGCCGTGATCCGACTACGCAACGACGACGATCGCTTCGGTGAATTGGGGCAGCTTGCGGCCGTGGTAGCGGAGGTCGACGGGGATGACGTAGCGGCCTCGCTTGGCGGTGGGGGGGATGCGGAGGCCGACGCGCAGGCGCCCGTCGTGTTTTGCGGGGATCTTCGTTTCGGCCCACGGCGTGGTGGGCGCCGGCTGGGCGAGCGCGGCGCGGGGGCGCTTGGCGTAGGCGTGGTCCCACACTCGTGGCAGGACGGCGCGGCAGGCTGCGTCGCGGGCGATGGGGGAGTGGTTGGTGAGGACGACGTCGAAGGCGGCGGCCTCACCGGGGGCGGCCTTCTGCTCGTAGGGGGCGCAGCGGGCCCAGGGCTCGTCCATGCCGTAGTTGGCGTGGTCCCGGCCGACCAGTTGGGTGTAGAGCCTCTCGCGTTCGGCGAGGTTGCGGCGCATGAAGCGGCACTGCTCGGGCGTGAAGGCGAAGGCGACGTGGACGTGCGGGTTGAACACGTGCGTCGGCTTCAGCTTTGCCAACAGGGCCACGCAGCGGTCGAACCCCACGCCGCGCCCGAGCCAGTTGCGGTTGCTGCTACAGTAGTCGTCGATGCCGGCCGGGGTGAACGAGTCGCCCGCGAAGAACATCCGCAGCTCGCCGCGCTCGACGAGCAGCCCGGCGTGGTAGAGTGTCTGCCCGGGGAAGTGGAAGGCGGTCATCTTGAACTCCCGCCACTGCCAGCTCTGCCCCTCCTTCATGACACGATCGACGCGTGCGACGTGCGGGGAGATGCACGGCAGCCGCCACGCCGGCGGGTCGGTGATCACGCTCGCGACGGACTCGTCCGTGAAGCACGGGCAGTCGAACGCCTTCTGGAAGCCGGGGATGCCGTCGACGTGGTCGTCGTGGTAGTGCGTCACCCACAGCCCGTCGACGGAGCGGATCTGCCCGGAGGCGAGGCGCTTCTGGAGCTGCTTGACGATATGCGCCCCGCCGCAGTCCATGACGAAGGCGGCCTTCTCTTTTGAGACGAGCATCCACGTCGTGCCGAAGTGCTTCAGGCAAGGCGGGGCGGGCTTGCCCTTGCCGACGGGCATGTGATCGGCCCGCCCGGCGTAGGCGGCGAACAGCTTCGGGAAGTACCACCGCAGCGCGGAGATGGCCACGTACTTGTCATAGCAGGCCGCCAGACGCTCGACGAGCGTGTCGATCGCTTTGGCCGGGTCGTTCATCACGTGGCCGTGGGAGGGCACGAGCGTGGCGGGCCTGGCCGCCTTGATGCGGCCGAGGCTGCCGGCGAGCTGCTCGCGGGCACCGAGGAAGCCGTGGTAGTCCGTCGTCACCGTGCCCTTCTGGAGCGAGTGGATCTCCCACAGCCGGCCGGTGTCGTAGATCGCGTCGCCGCAGAAGGCGACGCGCCGCCCGTCGACGTCGACGACGTAGCTGACCGACCCGTCGGTGTGGCCGGGCGTGTCGAGTACGCGGAGCCTGGCCGCCCCCCACTCGAGCGTCTGTCCGCCGGCAACGGTGGCGTCGACGCCGACCGGCTCGGCGAGCATCAGGTGGTGCGGGCGCAGCTCGTACAGATGCCAGCGGCGCTTCGGGTCGGCCCAGTAATCGGCGACCTTGTCGAAGTGGTCCCGCTCGGCGGCGGGCGCGATGATCCTGGCCCCGCCGGCGGCGAGCAGTCCGGCCCCGCAGGCCTGGTCGCGATGATGATGCGTGAAGAGCACCCGCTCGACCGTCTCGACCCCCAGCCGCTTCAGCGCGCCGGCGACCCGCCCGTCGCCGCAGTCGATCAGCATCGCCTTGGCCCCCTCGCGGACGATGCCCACGTTGATCGGGCCTCGATAGACGTAGAGGTGTTCGCTCAGCTTCGTCAACCTGTCGGGCATGCTGTCGGCTCCCTGCGCCGCCAAGCCCGCCGCCGCTGCCCCGAGGCGCCCGAGGAAGCCGCGGCGGGTCATCGTCCTGCCGATCATCGCATCGGTCCTCCCAGTTGCGGCCGTCGCGAGTCCGCCCGGCAGTATACCGCAACCGACGCAGAAGGAGCCCGCCGATTCGGCTCCCCGCAGACGGGGCACACTTTTTTGGCTCTTCCGCAGAATGTGTGGGTCGTGTGGGGACCGGGCGTCAGAGGAAGACGCGGCTGTGCCGCGGGGTTTTCTGAGGCATGTCTCCGGTCTCCGATGGTGCCGCACGCCGCGCGCCGGGACCTTGCGGGTCTCTTACCCCATCGGACACCTGAGAAATGCCTTCAAAACCCCGGGGACTCCGGGGGGGGCGTCCCCCCGGAGTCCGGGACGCAGATCGTCGGAACCCGTCGTTGCCGCCCCACGGGCAACGTCAACGCCGAACCGGCCGCCAGAAAGGCCTACGGCCACCGGACCTTCCATGCCGCCGAAGTGTCGCTTCATCATCAACCTGGACACCTCCCCGAACCGGAACTGCCCCCCCCATTCTGCTGAGGAAGCACTTTTTTTTCGGTTTTGGCGTACAATAGGCTCAACGGCCTTGTCATTAGGGTGGAAGGGACAACAGAGAAGATGGTAGCGGACCTGCAACTACTGCGTCGCTACGCCGCGTGGCGGGACGCGGAGGCGTTCACGCTTATCCTCCGCCGACACCAGGACTTGGTGTACGGAACGTGTCTGCGCATCCTGGGCAACCGGGCCGACGCGGAGGACGCGGCGCAGGAGTGCTTCTTCCGCCTGGCCCGCAACGCCGAATCGGTCCACTCCTCCCTGGCCGGCTGGCTGCACAGTTGCGCCACGAGCACGGCCCTGAACGCCACGCAGCAGGCCCGCGCCCGCAGCCGCCGGGAGAAGGCCTACGGCGAGGCGAAGATCGCCAAAGAGCGGGCCGCGGCGGACGAGGAGACCTGGAAGGACATCGAGCCGCTGGTCGACGAGGCCCTCGAGCAGTTGCCCGAGGAGCTTCGCGTCGTCCTGATCGAGCGGTTCCTCCGCCAGCGGACGCAAGCGGAGGTCGCCGAGGAGTTGGGCATCTCCCGGACGACGCTGATCCGCCGGGCCGAGGCGGGCATCCAGATGATCCGCAAGAAGCTGCGAGCCGCCGGCGTCCTGCTGTCGGCCGGACTGCTTCTCGGGCTGCTGGCCGACCATGCGGCCGTCGCGGCCCCGGCGACGCTGGCGTTCAGCGTCGGCAAGGTGGCCATCGCGGGCATCGGGCAGACGGCCGGCGGCACGTCGTCGTCGGCGTCGGCCGCCGCGTCATTCGCCCCCGCGAGCTTCACGCCGACAGCGGCCACTTCCGGCGCGGCGTTCGCCGGCGCGCTGTCGCTGAAGACGATCGCCGCCGTCGTGGCTTCTGCGGTGGTGGTTGTCGGCCTTGGCGCCGGCCTGTACTGGTACTTCTCGCCGGAAAGGCCGCCGGTTGTGGCCTCGGTCGTTGCGGCTGGCGGGCCGGGCGGCGGACCGGCCGGTACCGAGGGCGATCGCCGCCGCGACAAACGATATCCCACGGGGCAGCCCGGCCGCCGGCCGGGCGGAGCGACGCGCAGCGTCGGCGGCCGAGACAGGACCGGCGGGCCCGGCCCGGCGGGGGGGGCATCGGCCGGCGGAGCGAACGTCGCATCCGCGCCCGCCGGTGGAGCGGACCCGCCGACCTGGGTGCCGACCGCCCCCGCGCCGAGCCGCCGCGACGTGCAGTGGGTGCTGGTCCCGGCCGCCTCGGCGCCGGACGAGCCGGGCAAGGGACGCAAATGGACACTCGTACCGGTCACCTCGCTGACCGGCCACGGCGGCCGCAAAGCTCGAGCCGGCCGGGGACGAGACGGCAACGAAGGGAATCCGGACTGAAGGGAAAAAGCCGCCACCTCGGGCCCGCCGCGCCGCCGGACGAGAGACCGGCCCGCCCGCCCGGGCCCGTTGCGATAGACGACGAAACGAGGACGACCGACGTCAGCCTTAACTTCTTCAAACCTTACGCGTTGTCCCGAGCCGCGCCGCCGTGCGATGCGGCTGCGGGGAATTGGTTTTGACACCCGCCAGCGGGATCACTACAATCTGGCCGCTTTTCAGGGCTTCCCGGCACGGCAGCCGGCCGGCCGGTCCGCAGACCGGCCGATGGGGGCCCTCCAGCGTATGTACACGGCTATAGGAGCGTTATGATGGCGAGGCATTCCGATCGGCCCGAGGCACACGCGTCTCACCCCTGTTTCGAGAGCCTGGAGCAGCGGCTGCTGCTGACGACGGTTCAGGGCGGCGAGTTTTTCATCTACCACAACAGCCAGGGCGAGGCCGTCCGCCTCGACGTCGCGGGCCTGAGCACCGACACGGTCGAGATCTTCGCCCACGAGGCGGGGTCGGCGACCCTGCTGAACATGCCGGGCCTGCTGAACGGCACGACGCCGGTGGGCTGGGATGACGAGCCGAGCGAATCACTGTCGGCGCTGCATCTGCTCCGTCCGGCCGATCCGTACTCGACCGCCCCCTTCGACCAGCAGCAGTTCACGGAGATCGACAACAGGCACCTGAACCCGCCCCTGCCCGTGTGGGTCGAGTACGGCGACTACCTCCCGCTGGTCGCCGAGCCGGATCCGGCCCTGCCGTTCCACTGGGAGCGGGTCACCCACGGCAGCCGGGCCGAGATCTACGGCATCTATGCCGTGCGCACCTCCGACCAGATGCGCGTCACGGCGTCGACGCTGGCCCCGCCGTATTTCCAAGGCCCGTGGATGGATCGCATCAACACGTGGGGGTCCTCCACGCTGCCGCTGATCGACCACAACCAGCCGACGAATCCTCCGGGCCCCGTCTCGCCCCCGGCCGGCTCCGGCGGCGTGCTGGTGGGCGCGATGCACGCCCCGCGGTACGACCAGGGCCGCCTCGTCGAGTACGACCGGTGGCTGGGCGTGGCGAACAACATCTCGATCTACTCCACCCCGACGGGCTTCTTCCCCGGCGGCGACGTGCCGGCCGGCGTGACGGTCTCCGACGACATCACCGAGATCTCCTCGGTCACCCCGCTGGGCACGAACGTGCAGTCGCTGGCCGCCGACGCGCAGGGGTACATCTCCGCGGTCGACAGCAGCGCCTTCGAGGGTTGGTTGGTCAACGATCAGGCCAACGGGGACATTGGCGACGACGTTCTGGCCATTGCCGGCTCGCCGGGCGGCGGCCTGTACGTCGTGGACAACACCCCGTTCCCGATCTTCACCACCAACAACCGGGAGTTCACCCCCGAGAGCTACGCCATCGCGGTCGACGACACGGGACCCTCCTCGATCTTCTACGCCATCGACGAGATCAATCAGCAATTGATCAGCTCGACGGAGGCGGGGGTGATCACCAAGCTCGGCGGGCTGGCGGACTCGGCGGCGTTGACGGCCTACACCTACACGAACATCCAGGGGCTCGACTTCCACCCGGTCGACGACGAGCTGTGGGGCATCGCGACGCTGGTGGACAGGGACCCGTCCACCGACCCGGCCCCGGCGTCGACGGGCCCGTTCCTCGTGGCGATCAACACCAACGTCGACCCCGCGCAGAACACGAACGCCGTCACGCAGATCGCCGCCCTGAACACGCCGGTGGCGGGCAACCCCCTGCCGTGGGACCCGGGCGCGCCGCCGGAGCTGCGGTCGATCACCTGGAACCGTACGGGCACGACGCTCTACGGCGTGACGGTGACCAACCAGCTCGTGGTGATCAACACGACCACGGGCGAATACGCCCCGGTGGGCTGGGCGGGCGACAACAACCTGACGGCCGATCTCGGCGTGCCGGCGGGCGAGTCGGTGGTGGGCCTGGACTTCATCGGGAGCACGCTGTACGGCCTGACGGCCGACGGCGACATCTTCCAGGTGCCGAACGTCAACGACGCGGGGACGGTGACGATGCTGGGCAACACGGGGGTGTTCAACCTGACGGGGGCGGCCTATGACGGGAACAACCCGGGGCGCCTCTACACGATCGTCAAGGAGGGGGGCATACACCGGTTGACGGCCCTGCCGATGTACGCGTCGCTGGCCGGGGTGAACCGGGGTTCCGGCGTGGCGACGGGCATTGACGTGCTGGTTCACGCGGTGCAGCCGACCTTCGCCTTCACGAACGTGACGGCGCTGGAGTACGGCGGGGCGCCCGAGGAGCTGTATGGTCTGGCCACCATCGTCGACCTCGACCCGAACGCCGCGCCCGCCCCCCCCGGCGGGCGGGTGCTCGTGACGATCGACTCGGGGACGGGCCTGACCACGCAGGGGCCGGTCCTCGGCGGCGCCGGCGACCTGTCCACGATGGCGTGGGATTCGGTGGCGAGCGTGTTCCACGGCCTCAATCCGGGCGACAACCGCATTTACAGCATCAACCACACGACGGGGGCGGCCGTGGCGGTCAGCCCCGCCGGGCCCGCGTTCGTCGGGCTCGAATGGGTGGACCTGGGGCTCGGAGGCGCGCCGATGCTGATCGGCGTGACCGCCGACTCGATGTACCACATCGACACGACCACGTGGGCGACGACGCTGCTGGGCGACACGGGGCGGACGGACCTGAGCGGGCTGGCCTTCACGGCGGCCAGCCCCGGGTACCTGTGGTTGACCGACAACGTCGACGACGACAACGACGGCACGCCCGACAACTACCGCCTGGTCTCCTCGACCGTCACCAGCCGACTGATGACGGCCAACGGGCAGGGCGTCGTCAGCCCCAACCCGGTGGGCCTGCTGTTGTACGCGGCCCAGGACACCTACATCTACGACAACGTCCTGGCGCTGGACTTCGACGCCAACGGCGTGCTGTACGGCGTGGCGGAGGCGGTGGACCTGACCGATCCGACCGCGGCGGTGGGCAACGGCAACTCCTTCGTGGTGACGATCGATCCGAACTCGGGGGATATCACCTCGGCCGTCCAGCTCCAGAACGTCGCGACGCTCTCGACGATCACCTTCGACGACCTGAACGTCATGTTGGGCATCGATCCGGCGACGAACACCCTCGTGACGCTCGACCCGGCGACGGGGATCGAGACGGTCGGCCCGGCGACCCAGCCGGGCATCGTCGGGATCGACTGGCTCGCCGGGACGCTCTACGCCGTGACGCCCACCACGCTGTACTCCCTCGATCCGGTCAGCGGCGTCGCGACGGCCGTGCCGATGGGCATGTTCACCCCGGGCAACGTGGCGGGCCTGGCAGGCGGGGTGGACTGGACGACGGCCGCGCGGGACCCGATCCTGTGGGTCTCGAACCTGATCGGCGACGACTACCTCCTGCTGAAGACCTACACCGACCCGTCCGATGCGCTGCGGATCATGGACCGGGTGATTATCGGCGGGACGCTGGCCGGCGAGATCAACAACCCCGGCCAGATCAACGTCATCGAGACGGGCTACCTCTGGGGCGGGGTCAACATCGGCAAGAACATCGAGGCCGTGCTGACCCGGGAGGGCAGCGGAGGCATCCCGGTCGGCCCCGTCCTGACCTTCCAGGGCCTGTTCAGCGGCGAGTCGATCATTCAGGCCGGCGGGACGATCAACTTCGTCGACTCGCGAGGCGGCGAGGTGTTCCGCTCCAGCGTCGAGGCGCGGTACGACGACCTGGTCGATCCCCACGGGCAGATGACCTTCGAGCTGGAGGCGTACAGCGGCTCGTGGCTGGGCGGCGACCTGGTCGACTACCGCAACGACGCGATGCCCAACGCCCAGTTCATCAACCGCCCGCGCGACCAGCAGACGATGATGGTCAGCGGCTGGATCCCCACGCTCATTCCGGCCCCCCACGAGGACATGTCCGCCCCGTTCCCCGACGGAGACCAGGGCTGGGTCGACTGGTACGCCATGCCCATGCTGGCCGGGCAGACGGTCACGATCTACGGCTACTCCAGGGAGTGGGAGATCGATCCGGCCACCGGGATGTTCGTCGGCCCGTTCGTCGACCCCGACGAGCAGTTGGCCGGCAAGGAATGGGAGATGCTCTACGGTTCGCTCAGGCTCCGCCTCTACAACGCCGACGGCTTCTGGGTCGACGGGCTCGGGTGGGAGACGAACGAGGACTGGGGCATCATGTCCTGGCCCGCCGGGGCCGGCACGCAGAAGCCGATCACCTTCACCGCGCCCGAGGCGGGCGTGTACTACCTGATGGCCGAGCAGCTCGCCGAGGGTTCCTACGGGTTCTACCGGATCGACATCACCGACAACACGGTCGGCGGGCTTGGCGGGGTGAACGTGGAAGGCGACTATTCCAGCGGCCCGCACACCGGGACCCTGCCGGCCAGCTTCATGGACACCGTCTCCGTCCACAACGACGGCAACCTCGGCGGCGTGGTGGCCTCCGGCGGGCTCGGGATCACCGCCCATACCGTCGGGCGGGGCGACATCGTGGGCATCCGAGGCGGCAGCGTCGGCAGCTCGATCCTGTCGGAAGGCCGAATCGGCGGGGTCTCTTCCTCGACGGGGGGGCTGGGCGGCTACATCTCCGCCGGCGAGGTCCCGATGGGCATGCTCGAGCCGCTTCTGGAGGATGCCTTCATCCAGAACGTCTCGGCGGCGGCCGACCTCGGCGGCGGGAGCATCCTCGCCACCGGCAGCATCGGCGTCATCAGGGCCGGCGGGAACATCGGCGGGTGGCTGATCCACGCCAACTACGACTGGCAGACGGACCAGGCGGGCCCGCCCGGACGGGTGGACCTGATCGATATCGCCGGCGACTGGGGCCCGCCGCCGATGGGCGTGCCGCAGTTGAAGCGGGGCCCGAAGGGCGACATCGGGTTCGTCAACGTCGGCGGGGATATCTACGTCAACTACGGCTCGTGGTTCGGGCTGCTGGTCGAGACCCGCCTGGTCAACGGGGAGACCGCGAGGCTCAACGACGACGGCGGCGGGCTGCTGACCGTCACGCCCGTGCCGACGACGGTGACCGACGCGCAGGGCAACAGCACGACCTACACCCCGACGATCTCGTACGGCTACATCGGCGTCGACGACGACTACAACCCCGGCCTCGGCGACGGCGGCGTGATCGCCAACCTGCGGATCGACGGGCCGGCCACCATGACCACGTTCGGGGCGACGCAGATTTCGCACCTCGATCTGAGCTACACGCCGGGCACGGGCGCGCCGCCGGCGATCAGCATCGGCGGCAACGCCGAGGTCGACATCTACAACGTCACCAGCGACCAGCCGATCGGGTCGATCAACAACGAGACGGCCGGCGACCTGATCTCGGGCAACCTCGTCGGCGGGGCCGAAGGGATCTGGCTGGCCCACGGCGACCTGGGGCCCCGGGTCTCCCGGGCCGGGTCGATGCTGCACGGAGCCCTGGTGGCGCCGATCTCCGCCGACGTGATCATCGAGCCGCAATACGGGTGGTCCAACGGCCGGGTCAACGGCCTGAACGTCGTCGGCGACCTGCCGCTCCTGAGCGTCGGCGGCTACCTGTGCGACCTGCGGGTCGAAGGCACGCTGGGGGGCGTGACGGTCAACGCCGACAACCAGCGCCAGCCGGACGAGTGGCACGGCGTGAAGGGGCTGGTCTGGTCGGACACGCGGATCGACTACATCGACACGGGCCACGGCCTGGCCGACGACGGGCCGACCGACCTGGCGCGGGCCGGCATCATGTCCAGCCTGTCGATCGGGACGGTCTACATCGGGCAGACGCGGCGCGAGATCAACGGGATCATCTACGGCGAGCTGAACGGCTCGATCCTGGCCACCAGCGACGACACGGTGGCGGTCGTCCCGGGCACGGTCACCGTGCCGGCCCTGCCCGGCACGGCGGGGACGGGCAACCCGTGGCTGCCGGGCGATCCCGCGGCGCCCTGGGGCGCCGGGACCCCCTCCGACGCGTGGAGTCCGGGCGCGACAGCGCAGCCGACCCAGCCCCAGCCGGGCCAGCCGGCCGCGCAGGCGCCCGTCCTGGTCCCCCGGGCGGCCATCGGGCAGATCATCGGGACCAACGGGGCGCAGATGACCTCCATCGTCGCCACCGCCGGGCTCGACACGTTCCAGCCGTACCACGGCATCGTCAGCGGGCAGGCCGGCATCGGCACGATCAACTTCAGCGGGGCCGGGGCCAAGATCCACGGCAGCGAGATCGTCGGCGACTACATCGGCGAGGTGGTGGCCGAGGCGGGCACGCTGGGGATCGAGACGTCGTACATCACGGCCTCGAACGGCCCGGTCTCCGCGCCGGCGATCGAGCGCGTCGCCGCCGGCGGGCCCGGGATGGTCTTCGTGGAGATCAGCACGAACGGCGGGGACATCGGGATCGTCGAGGGCCTCGACCCGCAGTCGGACATCACCTACTACATCCTGGACATCATCGACCCGCCGACCGGGCTGCCGGCGCCCAATCCGGTGACCGGCCTGCCGCTGCGGACGAAGTTCATCAGCAAGTTCGTCAGCACCGACGGCATCGACCTGATCCGGTCGCGGGACATGGACTCGGTCTACATCAGTGCACCGGGCGCCCTGGACAGCGCGACGATCGCCCGCGACCTGGTCAACAGCTACGATCCCAGTCCCTTTGCGACGCTGATCCTCGACCCGGACGGGGTCCCGCTCAGCGGCGACGAGACGCCGATCGTCACCGAAGGGGGCCCCGGCGTGCTGCTCGGGGCGATCGACCGGCTCAGCGTCGGCAACGACTTCACGAACAACTCCTTCGCCGTCGCCGGCGAGTTCAACCTGACCGTCGGCGGGGACTTCAGCAACAGCATCCTCCGCCTGCCGGGCTCGGCGGCCAATCTCGGCATGCTGGACGTGGCGGGCAACATCGACCCGGCCTACCGGAACACCGCCGCGTGGTCGTACGGCGTGGTGCTGGCCGGCGACGGCGCCGGCGGGTTCGGCTTGCCCACGACGGTTGACATGGGCGACAGCCCACAGGACGTGGCGACCGTCGACGTCGACGGCGACCTCGTGCTCGACCTCGTCGTCGCCAACCGCGAGACGGGCACCGTGTCGGTCCTGCTGGGCAACGGGGACGGTTCGTTCGACATGCACGGGACCTACGCGGTCGGCACGACCCCGGTGGCCCTGGACGTCGGCGACCTCGACGGCGACGGATTCGTCGACGTGGCCACCGCCAACCAGGGCTCCGACGACGTCTCCGTCCTGCTGGGCCATGGCGACGGCACGTTCGCCGACCAGATGCTCCTGCCCGTCGGGCAGGCCCCCGCGGACGTGGCGCTGGCGCAGATGAACGACGACGACCTCAGCGGCGACGTCACCGCCAATGACTGGCTCGACATCCTCGTCGCCGAAACCGGCGACAACACCGTCGGCGTGTTGCTCAATGACGGCGCCGGCGGGTTCAACCGGACGGCCTACGTGGTCGGGATCGCCCCTTCGGCCGTCGCGGCCGGGGACCTCGACGGGCTCAACGAGCCCGATCTCGCCGTCACCAACAGCGCCGACGGGACGGTCTCGCTGCTGCTGGGCGACGGGGCCGGCGGCTACAATGCCCCCGCCCCGCTGATCCTCGGGGCCATCCCGGTCGACCTCGCCATCGCCGACCTCGACGGGGCCAACGGACTCGACCTCGTCGTCGTCAACCAGCTCGGCGACAGCGTCACGGTCCTGCTGGAAGACGGCGCCGGCGGGTACAACCCGACGTACGTCGCCGTCGGCGACGCCCCGACAGCCGTCGCCATCGCCGACCTCGACGGGCTCAACGGGCTCGATCTCGTCGTGACCAACGGCAACGACAACACGGTTTCGGTCCTGCTGGAGGACGGGACGGGCACGGGCACGTACACGGCGACGACTGCCATGGCCGGCATTACGCCGGTGGGGCTGGCCGTCGGCGACGTCGACGGCGACGCGGCGGCGGACATCGTCATCGCCGATGCCGGCCCGGGCGTGACCTACACCAACGAGATCGAGATCCAGTCGGTCGGGCGGATCGGAACGGTCCGCAGCGGCGGGACGGTCCGCGTGGGCATCCGCACGACCGGCGGGCCGGGCGTGCCCAGCAGCGACATGGAGATGCTCAACGTCGCAATGGGCTTCTTCGGCACGCTCGACGTGGCCGGGTCGCTCGGGACGCTCGAGTCGCACGCCGACCTCGGCGACAACCCCGCCGCGCCCTTCCCCGAAGTGCAGGTGATCAACATCCAGGAGGACCTGGACAACCTGCGCGTGGTCGGCACGGCGGGCAATCCGTCGAACATGTACGCCGACATCAACCTCGGCGGGACCTTCGGGCACATCGACATCGACGGCGGGTTCTACGGCGTCCTCAGCGCCCTCGGCGACATCGAGTTCTTCTCCGTCGGCGGGGACTTCGGGGGCGACCCCGGGGTGGCGATCGGCAACCCGCTCGGCGTGAACCTCGGCACGCTCGAGGCCTTCGGCGACATCGGGTTCATGAGCCTTGCCAACGCCGACCAACTGGCCGCCGACATCATCAGCGGCGGGGCCATTCAGAACCTGACCTTCATCGGCAACGACGTCCAGGGCGACATCACCAGCCGCCACGGCGAGATCATGGGCATCACGGTGATCAACGGCGACCTGATCGGGGCGGTCACCGGCACGGCGGTCCGGAACGTGACGGTCGTCAACGGCAGCGTCCGGGGCGACATCACGGCCACCGACGGCGACGTGGTGAACGTCGCCGTCACCAGCCCGGGCGGCGTGAACGACGGGCTGATGGCCAACGTCGTGGCCAACAACGGCCGGGCGCGGGCCGTGCGGGTCTACAACGGCCAGCTCGGCGACCCGCAGCAGGATCACGTCGTCAGCGGCACGGCCGGGATCGGCACGCTCCAGGTGATCAACGGCAACCTGAACGCCGACGTCGATTCCGGCGGGAGGGTCGACCTGCTCAGCGTCATCAACGGCGACATCCAGGGCGTCCGCAACCCGGTCCGCATCAGCGCCGACGGCGGCTACCGCAACGTCACCGTGGTCGGCAACGTCAACAACGCCGTGCTGCGGTCCGGCGCCAAGATCGACCTGCTCAGCGTGGTCGGCAACGTCACGGGCACGACGGTATCGACCGGTTGGGACGTGGGCACGGCGTCGATCACGGGCAGCTTCACCAACTCGAGCCTGCTGGTCGGCAACGACGTGGGCAACGGCGTGGGGTCCGTCCTGGCCGGCGACGGCGGCGGCGGGTTCGGCGCGGCCACGCCGGTCGACATGGGCCAGACGCCCCGGGACGTGGCCCTGGGCGACTTCAATCACGACAACATCCTCGACCTCGTCGTGGCCAACCGCGACGTGGGCACCGTCTCGGTCCTGTTGGGCAACGGAGACGGCTCGTTCGGCGTCCACAGGATGTTCCCGGTCGGCACGACCCCGGTGGCCGTGGCGGTCGGAGACCTCGACGGCGACGGACACTCCGACCTCGCCGTGGCCAACCAGGGCTCCAACGACGTCTCCGTCCTGCTGGGCGTCGGCGACGGCACGTTCGCCGCCCAGGCCCCCCAAGCCGTCGGGCAGGCGCCCTGCGACGTGATCCTCGCCCAGATGAACGACGACGACCTCAGCGGCGGGGTCAACAACAGCGACTGGCTCGACATCCTCACCGCCGACCGGACCGACAACACGGTCACCGTCCTGCTGAACGACGGCGCCGGCGGGTACAACGCGACGCCGTACAACGTCGGCACGGCCCCCTCTGCGATCGCCGCCGCCCAGCTCGACGGGGCCAACGACCCGGACATCGTCGCGGCCAACAGCGGCGACGCGACGGTCTCGCTGCTGCTGTCCGACGGGGCCGGCGGATACCTCGCGGCCCCGCCCGTGGGGGTCGGCAACAACCCCTCCGCCCTCGCCATCGCCAACCTCGACGGGCTCAACCAGCTCGACCTCGTCGTGGCCAACCAGGACGACGACACGATCACCGTTCTCCTGGAGGACGGCGCGGGGGGCTACAACGCCACGCCCCTGCCCGTCGGCGTCGGCCCGACCGCCCTGGCCGTCGGAGACCTCGACGGGCTCAACCAGCTCGACATCGCGGTGGTCAACGGCGGCGACGGCACGATCTCGGTCCTGCTGGAAGACGGCGCGGGGGGGTACACCACGACCCCCTTCGCCGCCGGGACGGCGCCGACCGGGCTGGCCATCGGCGATCTGGACGGCGACACGGCCGCGGAGATCATCACCGCCAACCCCGGCGGCGGGGCCAACCCCTTCAACAACGGCCTGCCGCATTCCGGAAACGTCAACTTCCTCTCCGTCGGCACGTGGGACACCTCGACGGCCGCCCTGGGTGTCACGGCCGGGACCGACGGGCTGTGGGTGACTCCCGATGACGTCGAGGCGCCGGGCACGAGCACGATCAAGGGCCTGTCGATCCGCAACTTCGTGAACCCGGGCGGCAGCTTCTTCGTCACCGACACGGAGATGGGCACGTGGGTGCGGGCGCCGCTGGACGCCGAGCCCGGCCTCGTTCCCGGCGTCAACATCCGGCCGGTGGGCGCGTCGATCACCAACGTGCTCGACGGTGCCGGGCCGGCGGACTTCGGCCCGGAGATCGGCTGGCAGCCCTACAGCGCGCCCGTCAACGACGGCACGCTGACGATCAGCCTCCACGGCGCCGGGCGGGCGAACTACGACCCGGCCACCGACATCCTGACCCTCGAGCGGACCGAGACATCCAGCTCCCTGCTGATCAACTACACCGGAACGGTCCCGCACACGATCACCCGCATCGTCGGCTCCGACGACAGCCCGCTGGTCTCGCTGACCACGGTGGGCAACGTGGCCATCGCCGACATCGGCAACCCGGACGGCAGCGATCCGATCGACGGGCCCGTCACCAGCCTCTATCTGACCCACGTGGCCGACAACGCCACCTGGACGCTGCCGGGCGGCGTGACCTCCGCCGTCCTGCCGGCGACGAACAACCTGAACGCCAAGGTCGGCAACGTGATCTCCTGGACCGCCCTGGGCCCGCAGACCGGCGGGAGCCTCACGGCCGACGCCCTGGTCAGCTACACGGCCTTGGGCGACACGACGGCGGACGTGACGGCCGGCCTCGGGGCCGCCACCAGCATCTACGTCGCCGGAGACTACGGCGGGAACCTGCGAACGTTCCTGAACGCCTCGTCGGCCTTCATCGCCGGCGACTTCACCGGCGGCGCCGTCTTCGAGCGGGGCGACGTGTACAGCTTCGGCGTGCTGAACGACTTCACGGGCGCCGCCGAAGTCGAGCGCGGCAAGCTGTACGCCGCCGGCGTCTATGCCGGCAGCTTCGGGCTGGCGCCCGACGACGGGACGAGCCTGCGGGCCTCCGCCGGGATCAACGTGTTCACCACCGCCCGCGACTTCTACGGGCTGCTGAGCACCAACGGCGACCTGATGACGGTCGTCGTGCCCCGCGTGATGGGCGGCAAGCTCCGCGCCCGCGGCGACATCACCTACGCGATGTTCGGCAGCATGGACACCGCCATCGCCACCGCCGGAGGCGACTTCGACATCGCCTACATCCTCGGCGACATGTTCGGCAGCTCGATCTACTCCGGGTTCGACCCGGGCGACGCCGGGTTCGACCCCGCCCGAGGCGGGGAATCCGCCAACGTCCAGATCGACTTCTTCACCCCCGCCGGGTGGAGAACCGACGGCAACGCCGACCGGGCGCTCGGCGGCGACATCAGGATGGTCTACATCCTCGGCGAGGTCGGCCGGCAGGAGGTCCCCGGCGTCGGGTTCAACTACGCCGGCTCGACGATCTCCGCCGCTGTCGGCCCGGGGGCCGACGGGTACATCGGCACGGGCGACGACGTGGTCGGCGGGACGGGGACGCTCGGCCGGGTCACCGTGACCGAGGGGATCTACGACGACGGCGTGGCGGGCGCGTCCTACGGCTTCTACGGCGCCAGCAACACGCCGACGGTCACCGCGTGGCACGGCGACCCGTTCGGGGCCAACGGCAACGTCTCGGTCGGGACCATCCCCGCGACGGTCGGGCAGCTTCAGGTCACCGACGTCCGCGTCCTGCCCCGGTCCGTCGAGGTCATGTTCAGCAGCCCCGTCAACGCCGGGACGGTCAACAACGCACGGAACGACGCGAACCGCCCGACCACCTTCAACCTCATCGCGTCGACCGACGACATCTTCGGCAACGGCGACGACGTCAGCGTCGCCGACTCGGTCGCCAACACGCTGGCCTACGACGGCACGATCCAGGTGGTCAGCATGACGCTCGACGGCTCGGCCGACTGGAGCAGCCTGAACGTGGGCACGCACTGGCAGTTGGTCATCAGCAGCCCCGAGGTCACCGACATCCGGGGCAAGGCGCTCGACGGCGAGTACGACGCGGTGCGGGGCCTGCCCAGCGGCGACCGGAGGCCTGGCGGCGACTTCATCTACGAGTACGAGTACGGGCAGAAGGTGCTCAGCACCGTGCCCGGCTACGTGAACAACCACGGCGACGCGCCGACCGCCGCCGGCATGATCATCGGCTACTACGACGGCATGCCGCAGTTCAGCGACCTCATCCCCGGAACCGCCACCGTCCAGACCGCCGACGTCAACGACATCATCGCCAGTGCCGGCGTCGACAACGACAGCGACGGCGAGCCGGACCTCGGCACGGGGCACGTGCCCGACTACGCCCTCTACGAGGGCGTCGACGACAGCGGGATGGCCATGGCCTACCGAGACCTGTCCGACCCCGCGGTGGCCGCCGGCTCGCCCATCCAGCCCCACGCGAACGACTCGCTGGCGGACTTCATGCAGACGTCGTTCAGCTATGTCGACGGCGGGCTCGGCACCCACGTCTACGGGCAGTCCGCGAACCCCTACATCGCCCAGGGCGTCGAGGCGTTCGTGACCTTCCAGTCCGCCGGGGCGTACGTGGCCACCACGCAGATCAACGGCTTCGGCGGGATGACGTGGGACGACTACACCGCCGAGATCAACGCCGATCGGCCGGTCATGCTGCAGGTCGAGACCACCGGCGACATCTTCAACCCCAATTACCAGTGGGTCGTCGGCGTCGGCTACGACGCGGGAACACAGCAGTACGCCGCCTTCGACACCAACGTCCGGGCCGTCCAGTGGTTCACCTGGGCCGACGCCGGCCTCAACAACCCCTACGGCATCACCGACTCCATCACCGTCCAGATGGCCTGACGATCGCGGCGGCGAGACATCGCAGGATCGACGGCCCCGCCCATCAACGGGCGGGGCCGTCTTCGTGCGCCCACAGCGCCGGGGGACCATCGGTCTTCCCCGGTCCGGCGCGAGGGCGGCGCGGACTTCGGTTGCCGTTCGGCCGGGTGGCTCACGACGAGCGGCGGAGCGGTGAAGCCCCAACGCGGCGATAGGGTCCCCGCGCTGAAGTCCCGGGCCGCCCCGTCAGCCGCGCCCAGACCGTCAGCCAGGGCAGCGCGTAGCTCTTGAAGTGGTCCCACGTGCCCGGCTCGGCCGACGGGTCGCCCTCGTCCTGCTCCCACAGACCCAGAAGGCTCAGGCCCCGTTCGATCAGTCCGTTGACGACCGTCTCCAGCGTGTGGCGGAACTCTCGTGGGCCGAGCACGCGGATCTTCTGCCGCTCCCCGCACGGCGGGTCGCCGGGATCGACGAACGTCGAGCCGGTCGGCGCGTCGAGTTCCCAGAAGGGGTCGGCGTAGTGCACCTCGCGCCCCTCCTCGTACGGGCCGCGGAGAAGATACCCCCCCTCGTGCCAGATCGTCTCGCACGCGCCGTGGGCCAGCGGGTTCCAGCACGACATGCGGTACTGCCCGCCCGCTCGAAGTACGCGGACGACCTCGTCGAAGACCCGGTCGGCCTGCGGGACGAAGTTCAGCGAGTGGGCGTGATGGATGAGGTCGAAGCTGTCGGGTCCGAAGCACGACAGGTCGCGCATGTCGCCCTGGACGGTTCGCACCTCGAGCCCGTAGTGCTCGGCCGCCTCGCGGTCGCGCTCGAGCTGCACGTCGCAGAGGTCCAGCACGGTCACGTTCGCCCCCAGCAGCGCGAAGGCTGCCGATTGCTGCCCGCCCCCGCCGGCCAGGCAGAGCACGTCCCGCCCCGCCGGATCGTCCATCTTGCCCTCCGGGTCGACCGTTCGGCGAGCCAACCGCTCGTCAAAATGCAGCTTCGGGCGCGAGTACATCACGCCCTTGCGGGCAAGCTCCTCCCAGCGATCCTTGTTGAATCTCGCAACGTCATCCATGCCGGCTTGTGCCTTCTCGTCCGTCGTATCTGAGGATGTGGCTGCGCGGCGCGTGGTACTGCTGTGCGACGGCCGCGATGATCTCATCTCGCCGCTGGGCGCGGCCGCGGCGGAGCGCCCGGGCACGTGTAGCACACCGGCGAGACCGGCTGCATCCCGCGGAACAGCTCCACGTAGCCGTCGGGATCGCTCAGAGGCGCCGTCAGCGACTGGCGCCTCAGCCGCTCGGACAGGATCGTCTGCTCGTCCATGCCTTCTCGATCACCTACCGATCCCGCCGTCTAGTACGGCGCCTTCCGCGCACCTTTCTTCTCAGTGCCCGCCTTGACCCGCTTGTGCTTCAGCAGCCACTCGTACAGCTTGGGGTCGGCATACGTCTTCGTCCACGAATCGTGGCCGGCGTCGGGGTAGATGGTCAGCTCGACCTTCTTGGCCCCCGCGGCCTTCATCGCGTCGACCATCCGCTTCGACAGCTCCGGCCGCACCACGCGGTCGCGCCCGCCGTGAAAGGCCCACGTGGGCAGGTCCCTCAGCCGCTTCGCCTGCGAGGGCTCCCCGCCGCCGCAGATGGGCACGATCGCCGCGAAACGCTCCGGGCTGCGAGCCGCCAGACGCCACGTCCCGAAACCGCCCATGCTCAGGCCCGTCAGATACACCCGATCCGCGTCGGCCGGGCACTTCCTCAGCACCTCGTCCAACAACGCCGTCAGAACGTCCGAGTCCCACCATTGACCGCGCGGGCACTGCGGAGAGACCACGATAAACGGAAAGTCCCGCTTCTTCTCCACCAGCTTCGGCGGGCCGTGCTTCTTCACCAACGACAGGTCCTTCCCCCGCTCGCCCGCCCCGTGGAGGAAGAGGATCATCGGCCAGCGCTTCTTGGCGGCCTTCGCGGCCTTCGCGTCGGCCGGGCGGCCCGGCGGCAGGAACAGCAGGTAGTCCATGCGGACGGTCTTCGTGACCTTCTTCTTCGTCTTCGCGTCGACGACGGTGAGCTTCTTCTCGAGCTTCTGTTCGCTCTGTGCGGGCTTGGCGGCGGGCCTCTTCGGCCCCGCGGCCGGCTCGGCGCCGCGAGCGGTCGGAGCGATCGCCAGTGCTGCGGCAAGGGCCAGTGCGCCGGCTGCCAGGGCATACGTTCTCATCGCGGTCTCCCTCTGAAATCGGCCTGTCGGACTGCGCCCCGCCTTGGCGGGCCTGCGGACCACGATCATACCTCGGCGAGGCGGCGGCGACAACGCCGACCGGGCGGGCAGTTTTTGCGGTTCAACGTGGAGGGACTATAATGGTTGACAGCGGATCGAGCGGTCCGCGTGCAACAGCCTTGTCCTTGCTGAAAGAGAGACGATGACGAGAGCAACAACGAGAGCCGGCCTGATCGCCGCGGGCTTGTGCCTGTCGGCGTTGGCGGCCGGCCCCGTGAGCGCCTGCGACACGCCCGTGTTCCGCTATGCGCTGGAACGGTGGCCGCCGGACCTTTACGAGACGATCGTCTTCCACCGCCAGGCCCTCCTGCCCGCGGAGAAGAAGCTCACCGACGCCTTTGCCGAAAAGTCCGCCGACGAGGACGCCCCGGCCAACATGGTCGTCCGCGCCGTCGACGTCTCCGCGGAGATGGACGCCTTCTCCGCCGCCATATGGAAACAGTGCACCACCGACAAGCTGCCCCTCGTCGCCGTCTGCTACCCGCGATGGACGGGCAGGGCCTTCATCGCCTGGTCGAGCCCGCTGAACGATTCCGCCGTCAAGACCGCCACCGACTCGCCCGTCCGCCGACAGGTCGTCAAGCACCTGGTCGGGGGCGCCACGGCCGTCTGGGTCCTGCTGGAGTGCGGCGACAAGAAGAAAGACGAGCAGGCCGCCAAGACCGTTCAGGCCCACCTGAAGAAGCTCCAGGACGAGCTCGAGCTGCCCGTCAGGCAGCCGCCGATGGGCCCGTTCGCCGACGAGGAGCCTCCGGGCCCGCCGCTGAAGATCGAGTTCCCGATCGTCCGCCTCTCCCGCAAGGACGCCGCCGAGGCCGCCTTCATCAAGATGCTGGTTCGCACGGAGGACGACCTGGAGGACGAGTACTCCGGCGAGCCGATGACCTTTCCGATCTTCGGCCGCGGGCGGGCGCTGTTCGCCCTGGTGGGCAAGGGGATTCGGCAGGACAACATCGAGGACGCCTGCATCTTCCTGATCGGGCGGTGCAGTTGCCAGGTCAAGCAGCAGAACCCGGGCGTGGACATGCTGATGGCGGCGGATTGGGAGGCGGCCTTCGAGGAAGTCCAGTACGCCGCCCCGCAGTTGCCCAGCGTCATCGCCGCGCCGACTACCGAGCCCACGACGGCCCCGACGACCGCCCCGGCCGCCGCGCCGTCGGACCCGCAGGCCGCCTCGTCGGACGTCTCCGGCGCGTCCGCGCAAGCCGCCGAGCCGCTCAGCGTCGTCGGGCGGCTTCTCGCCGGCGGGAGGGGTTCGCTGATCCGCAACGGGCTGATCGCGCTGGGTGTGGTCGTCCTGGCCGTGGTCCTCCTGGTCCTTCGCGTCAACCGGCGCCCGGCACGGAGTTGAGATGACTGTCTGGCGACTGATCGGCAAGGAAATTCTGCACCGCAAGCTGAACTTCGCCCTGGCCGTCCTGTCGGTCCTGGTGGCCGTGGGGGTCCTGGTGGCCGGCTACACGCTGCTGGTCGCCCACGATCTGCGCACCGAGCAGATGCTCGCCGCCAAACAGGCCGAGGCCCACGAACGCCTCGCCGTCATGGAGGACGACTACCGGAAGTACATGAAGGAGCTCGGCTTCAATCTGCTGATCCTGCCGAAGCAGCAGGACCTCGCCGAGTTCTGGGAACAGGGGTTCGCCTCGGCGACGATGCCGGAAGAGAATGTCAGGACGCTGGCCGACTCCAACACGAACCTGATCCGCCACCTCCTGCCGATCGTCCAGCAGAAAGTCCGCTGGCCGGAGCAGAAGCGGCGGGTCATCCTGATCGGCACGCGGGGCGAGGTCCCGCTGGCCCACCGCCGGCCCAAGGAGCCCATGCTGCTGGCCGTGCCCATCGGCAAGGCCGTCGTCGGCTACCAGCTCGCCGTCGATCTCGAGTTGAAAGTCGGCGACACGATTCGCCTGCTCGGGCGCGACTTCGTCATCCATCAGTGCCACCCCCGCCGCGGCTCGGCCGACGACGCCACCATCTGGGTCGATCTGAAGGCCGGGCAGGAGCTGCTTCAGATGCCCGGGCGCATCAACGCCATCGAGGCGCTGAAGTGCAAGTGCGAGGACGTCACGCCGGAGCATCTGATGACCGAGGTCTCCGGGCATCTGAACAACACGGTGAAGGTCGTCCTGCGCGAGAACCGGGTCACCCTCCGCAAGAAGGCCCGCGACCGCGCGACGGTCGAGCACGAGCAGGCGATGGCCGCCGAGAAGGCCTCCCGCAGCCGGCTGCGGCAGACCCGCGAATCGTTCGCCGGCGTCCTCGTGCCCGTCGTCGTGCTCGGCGCGGCCGTCTGGATCGGGCTGCTGGCGCTCGGAAACGTCCGCGAACGGTCCGCAGAGATCGGCATCCTCCGCGCCATCGGCGTCCGGTCGGCCAGCATCTTCTCCGTCTTTCTGACCAAGGCCGTCCTCGTCGGGCTGATCGGGGCGGTGATCGGCTACGCCGCGGGGCTGGGCGTCGGCGTGCTGACCGCCCACGTGACCGACTCGCTGCGGCTCGACGCGGCGGGGGCGCTTCTGAGCCCGTCCCTGCTGGCCGCCGTGGTCGTCGCCGCGCCGCTGCTGTCCGTGCTGGCCAGTTGGGCCCCGGCGACGCTGGCCGGACGCCAGGACCCGGCGATGATCCTCTCGAAGGAGTGACCTCTCCCGTGCTTCAGGCCCGCGACATCACGAAACGCTACGAAGGCCCCAGCGGCGCGGTCGGGGCGCTGGAAGGCGTCTCGCTGGCCGTCGAGCCGGGCGAGTTCGTCGGCGTCCAGGGACCCAGCGGCTGCGGCAAGACGACGCTGCTGCTGGCCTGCGGCGGACTGCTCGCCCCCGACGAAGGCGAGGTGCTCGTCGGCGGGCAGGACCCGTACGCGATGGGCCCGAACGACCGGGCCGGCTTCCGCGCCGAAAAGCTCGGGTTCGTCTTCCAGCAGTTCCATCTCGTGCCCTACCTGTCCGTCCTCGACAACATCCTGTCGCCCTCTCTGGCGCGCGGCTCGTCCAACGGGAGGCGGCGCGCCGAGGAGCTGATCGCCCACTTCGGCCTCGCCGACCGGGCCCGCCACAAGCCGGCCGAACTGAGCACCGGCGAGCGGCAGCGGACCGCCCTCGCGCGGGCCCTGCTGAACGACCCGGGCCTGCTGTTGGCCGACGAGCCGACCGGCAACCTCGACGGCGACAGTGCGCGGAGCGTGCTGGAGTACCTCGCCGAGTTCGCCGCCGGCGGCGGGGCCGTCCTGCTCGTCACCCACGACGACCGCGCCGCCGCCTACGCGCAGCGGACCATCCACCTCG
>Ga0180438_10000609_pt1 | contig 67553 bp, 55 predicted proteins | sample SS_ome_12_FD_132455 | JGI IMG/M metagenome (GOLD analysis project Ga0180438, IMG submission 132455) | Hypersaline lake sediment archaeal communities from the Salton Sea, California, USA - SS_3_D_2 metaG | ecosystem: Environmental > Aquatic > Non-marine Saline and Alkaline > Hypersaline >...
GTTGCGGATCATATCTATCAGCAATATGGAAAAGGCGCTATAAAAATTTTGGAATTAATTAAAGGAGATCATTTATTAGGGGATAGAATTCTTAAAGACAATAATTTTATTAAAGCTGAAATAGTATATACCTTACGCTATGAGATGACTCTTCATTTAATCGATGTATTTTGTCGAAGAACTGAAATGGCATTATGGATTAATCATAAAGAAGTATCTAAAGCTGCTCATATAGTCGCAGATCTTATGCAAAAAGAATATTTATGGGATGATGAAATAAAACTGAAAGAGATATCCCAATATTTGGATTATATCGAAAAAACAGTAGCATTTATGAAGTGAGCTACTATATTTATCATTTAAGAAAATTTTTAATATTAAATATTTTAAAAATTGGACTAGATATAATATAAATACTTAATAAGTGTTATTCTTCATAATAATATATTTAAATCAAATTAATTGTGTGAAAAAAATGATATATCAATTTGATTTTACAGAGAATTTTTTAAGACCGCTAGCAGAATTTGCAGGATTTTTCATATTGATCCTTGGTGTAATTTGGATTATTTATGCATTATATGAAACTAAAAGAAGAGGGTCATTTAAAGAAAGAAAAACTGAAGATTGGGATTACAAATTAACCCGCTTTTTGAAGATTTTAACCTTTCTCGGTTTTTTTGTTGGAATTTTAAGTATTATGTGTGGTGTTGGAGGGTTGGTTCTAAATGAACCTCCTAGCGTCGCTTACGGTGCAAATACCCAAAATTCAGCAAGTATATTTACCTCTGTCTTTCTAATTGTATTAGGGTTGTTAACTTTTCTAAAACCTGTAAATGATCTTCCATTTGCTAGTGTTATAGGGCTACTTGCAGCTTCAGCAGTAATTGTGATAATAAGTTTGTCCATTCCCGATCAATTAGTTCAGGTAATTGCAGTATTTATTAATCCAAAAATATTTCTCGTAATTCTTTTTATCATTATTTTTGCTATTGTTGCTCTTACAGTAAAATTCTATATTGGAGGATTGATGAAAATATCTAAAGGGCTTTCTTGGCCTCCTTTAGCATTAATAATCGCGATATTCTGCCTTCTACAAGGGTTTTTACTTCTCGTAATTGGAGTTTCTATTACTGGATTATTTTAATATTTTTTTTACTCTATTTTATTATTTTTTTTTAACTCAATTTTAAATTAAAAGTTAAAAAAACCTATGTGAAGGATGTTTATTTATCTCTCCTTTTATAGCTTTTGATAAATCATAATTACAATTGGGGCATTTATGATCATCTTTAATATCAATTTTAGTAAACCTATAACCGCTTCTACCCAGAATTAGGTGAGAACAATTAGGACAATATGTATTGCTCCCTTTATTGTGGTGAATATTCCCGACATATACAAAATTTAATCCTATTCTTTTTGCTATTTCATATGCAAGGTTTAATGTGTCATATGGTGTGCTTTTTTCTGAGGGTGCCTTGAAATCTGGATGATAAGCTGAAAAGTGTAGAGGTGTATCCTTTCCAAGATTTTTTAATATCCAATTTGATAATTCTTTAATTTCATCTTCAGAATCATTTAAATCCGGAATGATTAGATTAGTGATTTCAACATGAATACCTTTTGAGACAAACTCTTTAGCTGTATCTAAGACTGGTTTGACAGATTTTACCCCACATATTTTTTTATAAAATTCATCAGACATTGATTTAATATCAATGTTAGCTGCGTCGATACCTACATCAATTAATTCCTTTGTAGCTTCTGGAGTGGAATAACCATTTGTTACTAATATAGTTTTAATATTCTCTTTCTTTAGAAGCCTTGTGGTATCTATAATCCATTCATGCCAAATTAAAGGTTCATTATAAGTGTATGCTAAAGTTTTTGCTCCGCTTCGTATAACTTTTTTAACCAGTTCCTCAGGGGTCATCTCAATTAATGACATACTGCGATTTCCCAAACCTGCTAAATCGTAAGTTCCATCCTTTCCATTATCAGAAGGATTTGCTTGGCTAATTGACCAATTTTGGCAATTTTGGCATCTAAAGGAACATCCAATAGAAGCAATTGAATAAGCTGTTGCTCCCGGCCAAAAATTATAAAGTGGTTTTTTTTCTATTGGATCAAGGCTACCACCAGATATCAAAGAACCATAAATAAGGGTGTAAAACTCACCATTAAAATTCTTTCTTGTTCTACAGATTCCTACTTTTCCGGGCAAAACAACACATCTATTAGCACATACTTGACATTTAACCTTATGATCCTCTAACTCTTCCCATAATCTCGCTTTAATTTTCATGCTACAATTGCTCTCTCTAAAAATTATTCCTTTGATTTAATTAAATAAAAGATGATTCTTTTTATAAGATTTTTACCTAATTTTATTAAATTGAACTAATATTAGCATTAAATTTTAAAAAATTCATAAAGTGGGTTTATCCATGTATCTAAATGAAGATGTTAACCTAACAAAAGAGGAAATTGAAAAATTAATTTCTCAAATAAAAAAAACCTTAGGCGATTTTGATCAAATAGGTAAAACATCCGAATATATAAAAGAGCTAAGCAATCTGGCCTTTTTGCAATTAGAGGCAGGTCAATTTAAGGATTCTGAGATTAATTTGAATATTTGTTTAAAACATTTTAAAAATCAGCGTGACAGATTAGGTCAAGCATCTGTGTATGCTATCCTAGGTATCCTTTACTTTAAAAGAGGTTATTATCAAAAATCTATTGAAAATTATAATATTGCTTTGGATATTTACAAAGAATTAAACCAAATACCCGAGGAAATTGCGTGTTTAAAGGGTATTGGTATTAATCTTATAAAATTAAATAATTTAGACGACGCGTGCGACAGATTCATTGAATGTAGTACTATATGTTCTGATAATAATGATATTTATAATTTACTGGATTGTCTGGGAAATTTAATATACATACATGAGAATATAGGTAAATGGGATGTGGTTTATGAATTATATATAAAATCTTTAGAAGCTTTTGAGAAATTAAGAGATAATAAGGGTATTATAACTTCTTACTTTAACTTGGGTATAATTCAAAAAAGAAAACAAGATTATGAAGAATCAATTAGATACTTCAAACTAGGAACAAATCTAGCTATTGATACAAATTATATCGAACTGATTCTTAAAGGTTTGAGTTATGTTGGTGAGATTTTGGTATATCAAGGAAACTTAAAAGAAGCAAAAGACCAATACATTAAAGCACTAAATTTAGCCAAAAGAATTAATGCTAAAAACTCAATTATACAATTGAAAGTTCTATTAAAGTCATTAGGATTATCAGATTTACAAATAGAGGCAGAAATGAAGAATTCTGAAAGTAAAACCTAAAATTTAATTCGTTAAAAAGTACAAATGTTATCGGAAATCTCATTTTAAATAATTTTAAAAGATAAGATTATCTTCTTCACTATAATTAGTATTTGAAAAAAAGAAATGTTGTATTGTCCATTTTGTAAAAGCCCCATTGAAAAGTATTGGAGTTATTGCCATAATTGTAATAAACCTCTCATAAGTAATCTTGAAAAAGATTTGATCATTAATGATGAGTTTCCATCGACTGAATCCCTATTTTATAATACAGTAGCTAAAAAAGAGAATGGAAATCATGATGATTATATTATAGAAGATAGTGATATAGATGATGAATTAGGGGAGATTGAAAAAAAACTTTCATATTCTGAGAAATCTGGCAAAGATATGGGCTCGATTTTATTAAACAAAGCTAGTTTATTTTATAAAAAAAGAGATTTTCATTCTGCTATAAAAAATTTGAAATTAGCGCTTCAAAACTTTGAAGAAGTAAATGATCTCTTAAATATAGCTATATGCCAAAATGAATTGGGTTTAATTAATGAAGAAATAGGTTATTTTGATCAGGCTATATACCATTTTGATAGAACTATAAAAATTTTAGAGCAAAGTGAAGACAAAAGAAAATTAATACAAGTTCTCAACAACATCGGAAATGTATATTATCTATTAAATGATTTAGAAAATTCTTATAATAATTACCAAAAAGCTTTAAATTTAGCCGAAAATGAGAAATTGGAACAAGAAGCAGTAAAAACGTCAAGTAATTTAGTTGAGACTTTATTTTGTCTTAAAGATTATGACCGAATAATAAGAATTTTAAAAAATAATCTAGATTACTTTTCAAATCATAAAGACGTGTATGGTACTATTCTAACTCTCATAAAATTTGGAAAAGTCTATTATTATATTGGAGAACTGCATTATGATCAAGCATATCAGTATTTAAATGATGCTATAGCATTAATTAAAAATATTGAAAGTCAAATCTCAACAGTTTTGAAGGCTAGACTTGAATGGGAGTGTTATCTCTACATCGCTAAGTTGCATATTTTATGGGATCATGATATTGAAGCTGAAAATTATTTTCTAAAAAGCCTTGAAACAATAAGAAATTATGAAATACAAGATCATATCAATGAAGCATTAGTACTCGATAATTTAGCGAAATTTTATACCATTAAGGGAGAAGATGAGAAAGCTATTGATTATTTCACTTATGCAATGGATATATATAAAAAATATGGTAATGAAATCAAGGTTGCAGAAATTGAAAAAGAAATTGCTAGGATTTACCATGAATTTCTTCAAGATTCTACAAGAGCGATAAAATTTTATGAGGAAGCGTTAGAAATTTATGAAACTGAAGAATATTTTAAAGAGTCTGCTGAAATTTTTGATAAGATCGGTGAAATTTATAAAATGGAACAAAACATACCCTTAGCGCTTTTATCATTTAAGAAAGCACTGAAATATTATTCTGAAATTAATGATGAAATTAATAAATCCTTAATCTCGCAAAAAATAGAAGCAATAACTAACAAAACTATTAATTAATAATTATAAATAATAAGAAAGTAATAGTTTTGGATTGGGATTAAAATTTTAGAATTATTTTGTCAATATAAGGAAATTTATTCATATATTTTTCCCATAAATAGATTATCATACTTATCAATAAGAGATATATAAGCACAAAAGGATATAAAATGAGAAGAGATAACCTATGATAAAAACAATAAAGAAATATAAATTGAATAAATAATAATGTGAATGAAAACTTTCCAAGTAGCGTAAAATAATATGAAATTCTAGTAGTATTGTGCTTATAATAATTTGAATAAAAAATTAAACCCATGCATAATAATGCTATTCCCATACTAAAAAAAAGATTAGCTGGAGTTCCTTTTAGTAAAAATCCTGGAAGATTCGGAATATATACTAGAAATGGTGATTTCAGGATTAGAAGTATGTCGATAAAGGGATATTTATTTGGATCATAATCCTCTAAGGTTATTACTGGTCGGAATTCAGCAATAGGAATAACTAATCCAATAATCAATAAAACAATTCCATACTTTAAAATTGATGTTATGGCATTAATCTCTGCAATTTTAGAATCTAAGAGTTTTGCTTCGTAAAAAAGTTCTCCAAAAACGGTTGAAAAGAAACAAATTGAAGCATAGGGTAATAAAGAATAGTTAGGATATGGCGAAACAATAATAAAGTCTAATATGTAAGCTATCGGGTTTACATCCCTCCATATATATAGTAATTCTCTTATGCCGAATGTTAAAAAAATGAGTGCTAATCCAATTATAATGCGTGTCCATCTCACCAATTTATAAGCAAAGTAACAAATTATTTGAGAAAAACCTAAAAATGTAAGAATATTCCAGCCCCATAGATTAAAAGGATAAATCACTAATGGATTTAAGATTATATTAAATGGCAAACCTAATAAAATTAAAAAAATTCCTTGCTTGATTATCTTATTTCTTTTATTTTTCTCTGGAACACAACCCATTTTTTTCTCGAGTATAAATATAACTGTAAATGAATTTATAAATATAAATAAAAATGAACCAAATAATTCAAAAATCATTATAGGGAAACCAATAAGATAAGTGATTAAAATCTCATCTTGAAAAACAATCCAATATTTAATTGAATTAGATATTAAGATGATAAATATAGTAAAACCTTTCAAGATCTCAATATTTCTATATTCATTCATATCTTTTTCAGATTCAATTGATTTTATATATTTAAATTTTCTAAGAACTAAGATTAAAATCTTGAGCTTTGTACACAATTACGTCATATTCTTCAAATCCTAAGGATTTGATAAAATTATAAGAAACATTGTTATCTTTATACACCTCACATCGAAGTTCTTTTACACCTCGCTTCTTAAAGTAATCCCAAGCAGCCATTCCGATAACAGTTCCAAGTCCCTTTCTTTGAAATCTTGGTAAAACTCCCAAACCTGCAATTATTCCATATTCTTTATTATTTCCCTCAAAATCAAGAATTACAAACCCTCCATCAGTTCCATATACTTTAGCGATTAGGATTTTAGTATCAGGATATTCAAATATCTTTTTTATTGTTTCATGAGATATAGGGCTAAACGGTGTACTTGAAGTCATCCAACTTCGATTGTGTAAAAAGACTACACTATCTAAATCTTCTTTGGTTGCCTCACGAACCTTGGCTCTTAAAATGTTCTTTTCAACTCTTTTCCTTATTATTTCCTCGTATTCATCCGTGATCTTCTCAACTGGAAGTCTCATTTGAATATATGTCATTCCAGTTGTTTCTAATTCATTTTCGATCTCTTTCTCGGTTTTAAATTTCTTTTCATAATTTAAAAAGAGGGTCCTAACTGCTTTTTTTTTAAAACTAAGTTTAGATTCATTCATTATAAAAATTAAAGTGAATTTTGGATGGAATACTAAATGAATAAACCATAATAAGGTTTATTTTCATTACTCATTTAATTCAAAATCTTCTTTACGATAAACTTGTTCTCCAAATTCTTCGAAATTGAGACCTTTTATGAAGTTATATGATTTTTGATTCTGCTTATATACTTCACATCTTAATTCTTTTAAGCCTTTTTCTTTAAAATAATTCCAAGCAGCTAATCCTAATATCGTACCCAAACCTTTATGTTGATAACGAGGTAAAATTCCAAGACCAGCGATTATTCCATATTCCTTTTCCTTTCCCTCAAAATCTAAGATAACAAAACCTGCATCTACTCCAAATACTTTAGCGATAAGAAATACTGTATCTGGGTCATCAAAAATCTTTTTCAAGCTTTCTTTTTCGATAGGTCTAAATGGTGTATTTGACGTTAACCATGCTTTATTGTAAATATCTTTAACTATATTAAGATCCTTTTCCGTAGCTTCTCGAATTTTAGCATTATATATGTTATGTTCGATTTTATCTTTTAAAGAATCTTCGAATTCCTTGGTGATTTTGTCAACAGGTAACTTCATCTGCGTATAAACCATACCTTTTTCTAAGATTTCTTTTTGACTTTCATCAAGTATCCCCTTTTTGCTATCCTTTTCAATATGAAGAAATAGCGTGCGAAGCGTCTTTTTCTTAAGATCAAATTTTTTTTTAAGTCCTAACTTTTTGTTACTCATCGTACTATAAAAATAGTTAGATATTTAATATTAAACTAAGATTATTTCTTATTTGTTGTTCAATATCGCTAGTAATTATATTAACATTTCTCAATATTGCAATTCCTTGTTGAATCTTCTTATTCAAATTTTGATCTTCAAGAAGATTCTTATTTTCACTTGAAAATTCAAAATTGGACCTCAATGCAATATCTTCATCAATCTTGCTATATACTAAATTCTTTAATTGAACAAAATCATTAGATAATTCGCTGTATATCTCATTAGGATTATTAGAAATATTACCTGGAAAAATAATTTTCATATTTTCTTCTCCAGAATTCTCTTCTTCCGCAAACATGATGTATAATGGCATATAAATCCATTGTATAGGTCTTGAAAACAAATCAGATTGACTATCATTTAGTGACCATGAAATAAGTTCTTTTGATTCTTGAATACAATTACCATTTTTTGTTTTTATTATATTTTTAATCTCTAAAAATAAGTTTTCAATCGTTTTTCTTTCTTCCTCAATTGTAGAGATTAGTTCTTGCTTTTCTCTTTCGAATTGAGATAAATGCTCATCTCTATCTTTTAGTTTCATTTCTAATGACTTCTTAGTACTAATTAAGTTGTTTTCTGCATCTATTTCGATCTGAGATGCTCGTTGCTTATACTCCATATACTTTTCTGTTAAAGAAGTAATGGTATTAACAAAATGATTACCTTCATCAATTAGGTATTTGAAATGATTTTCAAAAGAATTGGTGAGTTCTTCAAAAACTCTTCCTTTTAGGTTGTCTGCCTGAACAAACATCTTGTTTTTTTTTAAAATTTCCTCTAACACTCGTTCTCCAGTTTTAAATAATACGGAGATATTTTCTATTATTTTTTTCTTCTCGTTTACTTTCCATTGATCAATTTTGTCTTTTTCTACGGCTAGTTGGTCCCGAATTTGGTTAGAATCAATTGTTTGACTTGTTTTTGTGATTTGTGACGAAAAACGCAAACTAATATCCTTAAATTGAACATTTAAATCTATTAGCCATTTTTCAACTTCTTTTCCAATTAAATCTATTATACTATCCCATCTTATTGCATTCCCTTTCATGTAATTTACCATATTTCGATATTTTTCCGCAATATCAAGAGCTTTTTCAGTAGAAAATGTTGTTTCTAAAGGCATATACTCCGCAATAGGTTTATATTCTATTAATGATAATAATTTAGTTATGGTTTTGAGAAAATTGGGATTTACTAATCCTCCTATTTCTAAATTTTGAAATTCTGATTCTTCGCCCTCCCCAATTTCTTCAGCCTCTCTATCTTTATATGTTAATATCTCGATTATCTTATTTAATTGCTCAATTTTAGAAAGATTTTCAATATTTCTTAAAACATGTCCAATTTGTGGTTGTCTTGGGGGGTTAGTTAATTTATCTTTTTTAGAAAAAACCTGTAACCCATCTAATATAATATGGGTACTTAATACTCCCTGAATACATAAAAATGGCCACAATAATTTAGCAAATGATAGAACCTTCTCATTTGGTTTTAACTCTTTCGTCAAAAGAAAAAAAGCTAATGCTAACTCATCATTTTCTTTTACAGGAGGGATACTTTTCTCACTATTAAATAATGGTAAAATATATTGATTTCCATGAATTGACATAATTCAAATTAAAAATTTATAATTTTAAATAAAATTCTTTAATTAATTATTGCTAAAATTTCTTTTTAATTTTAAGCTCATTATTTATATAGGAATAATAAGATAAAAGAAAAGATTGCTATTTCAATTATTTTAATTGTTCATAATTATTAGCAATTACTATCAACAAGAGTGATAATAATATTAATAATGGAGGCAATATTGCACGCGTATTAGTCGCTCCCATAGTATCAAGCAATCCTTGCAATATTCTACCAATAAAGTATAGAAAAAAGCCTATTGCATTTAAAGCGTAGGATCTTCTTAAGACGCCGAAAGTTTTAATCGCTAAGTAGATAAACATGAATGGAATTATTGCTACAAACAAAGGCAATAAGATAAAGTTTAAAACAGCCCTCCCTACCGGGTATCCAAAAATTACTATTAGACTCGATTGAGGAACACCATATTCATCAACAAAATCAGGATCCATAAATAAAGCATCTGAAAGTATTAGAGCTAAAATTGCCACAAGTATTGGGATAATTATTAACAGAAATTTCAATAAATTTCGAACACTCTTATTTTGGAAGAAAAGTTTAATTTTATCAGGAAAATTATTTCCTATTCTCGTCTCTGTAGAATTTGTCAGTGGTGGGAAGATTAATGTACCAAGTACACCCATAAGACACGAAATCCCCATCCACGTAGCAAAAGTAGCTAATCGGTAATAGATCATTAACTGTGAAACAATTTCAGCATCACTAATAATTCCCTTTAACTCTGGAGTATAAAAATAGTAAATTATAAAAAATACTCGCCCTACAGCTAAACATAGAAACAATAATGAAAAATATAGCCAATATAGCTTCTTTGAAGTGCGAAATCTCATTAATAGAAAGTAGAAGAATATTAAAACATAATATCCAATAATTACATAGTAGAGACTTGACTCAACAGAATCCCAAATATCAAAAAATTGGAAATTTCCTTGCAAAATCATAACTGTACACTATGAGTGTAATTAAATTATTAAAACCAAATATTATCTCGAAATTATAATAATACTATCTTTTAGCTATATATAAATTTTGATTTTTAGCTAAACTTAAACTACAAATATTATCAAGAATTTTTAATACCATTAAAGAACCATCTGATTTGATATGAGAATTGAAGATAATCTTGAAACCTTTAATTCCTTAATACGAAGGCGTGGTTTCATATGGGGCCCCAGTCCAGAAATATATGGTGGACTAGCGGGATTTTATTCATACGGTCCAGCAGGAATGGCTTTAAAAAATAATATTCTATCATTATTTAGAACCGAACTTAGAGCCTTCGAGTTTGTAGAAGTAGAATGCCCAACTATAATGCCCGAAATTGTGTGGAAGGCTTCGGGACATTTAGAACGCTTTATTGATCCTGTAATAAAATGTGAAAAATGTAATAATATTCTCCGAGCTGATAAATTCTTAAAAGAAAAATTACCAGATCAAATGATTGATGGGTTATCATTTGAAGAAATGAATCAATTAATAAAAAAATTTTCAATTAAATGTCCGAAATGCGAAACTACTCTAAAGAAAGTTGAAGAATATAATTTAATGCTTAAAACAATTGTTGGAAGCGATGTTATCGCCTATTTGCGACCAGAAACCGCAACTACAACATACCTATTATTTAACCGTTTAAATCAGGATGCTAGAAGACAATATCCGATCAAAGTTTTTCAATATGGGAAAGCTTACAGAAATGAAATATCTCCAAGGCAACAGGTTTTAAGGATGAGAGCATTTGATCAATTTGAGATACAATTATTCATAGGAAAGGAACAAGAAATGAATTATGAGGAATATGAGGAATTTAAAACTCATATATTACCATTGTTAGATTGGAAATTACAGAAAAAAAAAATAGATATTGCAAATAAAATTAGTTTAGCAGATTCAATTACAAAAAAAATCCTTAAAAAACCTGCTTTCGCGTACTGTTTGTTTATAGCACATTATTTAACTAAAAAGTTAGGCTTTCCAGAAGAAATAATTAGATTTAGGCAGCATTCACCTTATGAAATGGCTCATTATGCTGATGATGCCTGGGATCTCGAGATTTATACTCAACAATTTGGATGGGTCGAAATTTGTGGTGTTCACGATAGAACTGATTATGATCTCAAACAACATGGAATTTTCTCTAACCAAAACTTTGAAACTTCCATGGGTTCAGATCCTAACGTGAAAGAAATTCCTCAAATCCTCGAAATTGCGTTTGGTCCAGATAGAATTATTTATACTTTATTAGAGACTGCTTTCAGTGTTGAAGATGAGAGAATTAATTTGCGCTTAGATTCTCATCTTGCGCCCATTATAGTCGCCGTTTTTCCTTTAGTGAAAAATAAACCAGATATACTCGATCTTGCTAAAAAAGTGCATAAATCAATACTTCAAGAAAGAATTGTGTCATATTTTGATCAATCCGGGTCGATTGGAAAGCGATATAGGAGGCAAGATGAGTTGGGAACACCTTTCTGTGTGACTATTGATTATGAGTCTCTTGAAGATGATAGTGTCACTATTCGATTTAGAGACTCTATGGAGCAGAAAAGATTAGCAATATCCGAAATTATTAAATTTATTCAAAGGCAATTAAAACAAAATATAGTTTAAATATCTCAAATTAACAGAGATTTTCAGAATAAAATTTTAATGATATGAAAATTTTTTTAAAAAGTATAACTTTTATTACAAAATAACTTAAACTGCTAATAGTAATTATTATGAAGAATTTAAAATGTAACTCTATAAGCCCCTGGAAAAAGAGAAAAACGTTGAGATATAGAGATGGTATGTGTTTACTTATTATTTTTTTGTTTTTCATAACTCAATTTTATAGTTATTATAGACAAGCTAATAAGTCATTCTCAATTTATACAAATCCATCGGAATTTAATGATACAAATATCGAATCAGCAGTGGGCTTAGAAATTTTTCAAGATCCCTTTAAAATTAATTTTAGTCAAATTTGGTCATTTTTTAACTCTAAATATAAATCTGAGTTGGATGGTGATATAAATACTTATTATCGTTTTGGAAGCGATATTGGTGTAATTTTAAGCGATAAGGTTTATTCTTTTGATAATTTACTGCTTTATAAATCATTATTAAAGGAACAAATAGATGAATATGATACATTTGATATTTATTTAAAACTCCAGGAGACAAAATTATGGTATCAAAGTAGCATTAATTCGTACGAATATGGTTTTGTTCGATCCGTTGATGATACTACAGGAAAAATTTATGATGATACTCGATATTTAATTGATAATCTAATGCCCATTTTTCTCTTAATAGAAAATATTGGATATCAAATTAATGATTTCTCCATAAACTCCAAATATCCCTCAGATTCTATTGAAGAAATATTCCACTTAATCGATTCTGATCAATTCTGGGATGACACTTATAGTGGTTTTTACCATCATAATTCAACAAATTATAAATACGCAGAAAGCAATTTCTATGCTATTCTTGCTCTACTTGAAATTCACAAATATTATGAAGAACTTGGGCTCGATACTACGATTAAGAATAGAGCCTATGAACTAGCTAATTTAACGATGACAAAATTAATAAATGAATTATGGGATTCCACCTGGGGAGGTTTTGAATATTTTGGGAAGAATGATTGGACAACAGATACAAATAGTGATTATAAATATTTAGAGACTAATGCAATTGCGATAATTACTTTATTAAATTATTGGATTGAAACTGGAATGAAAAGTAATTCAATTTATAAGCAATACGCAATATCTACATTTAATCTTTTGGAAGCTTTATGGAATCCCGGATTTAAAGCATATGAATATAGTAAAGACGGAACTTGGCTTCTTTCAGATAATTCCTCAATAAATCTTGAAGCTAATTCAGTTATGATGTCAGCTTGCTTAAAACTATTTGAATTTACTGGAAATCTTACCTATTACAATAGGGCATGGGAATTGTTTGAAACGTTTGAAAATTCATTCTTTGATACTGCTGTTAATTCTTATAACACCTCAATTGACCCTCCTGTAGATAATAATAAAAATCTAAATATGAATCTTAAATTGGTCGAAGCATATCTTAACGCTTTTAATATTTATAACAGTACAACATTAATCTCATTTTATAACGTTACAGACGAGATTCCTAATTATGTGTTTAATCAGGATACTATGAATATAACCAGTTCATATTTTTATATAAATAATGGTAAATTCTTCAATGTATCAACTATGAAATATGAGTCGTTTACTATAGAATATATAGTAAATGATGCTGTTATTACATATATTTTTAAAAATCCCGAACAAGAGATTATTTCTCAAACTACAGAACTAATAATAGCTGACACATCTACTTTATTATATGGCATAACTGATGAGTTGGAAATCGGACAAGACTATTCTATTTTTATAATAGCTAATTCTACAATGTTCAGAACAGCCTATAATATCAATCATTTTAATGTAATTTCTGGGTTAATCTATAATACAATTCAGGGTTTACCCAGTGTATTATATCAAGGGCCTATCTTAAATATTACATTACCTATTAATAATACGCGCCTTGATGATGTCGAATTAATGGTATCTATGGAGGGGGCTGATATAATAAATGAGTTCCAAACAATTTATTTTGTTTCAAATGTTTTAACAAATGTTACTTTTAATCTCACCACCACTCTTGGCGCTAATGTGGGACCTCACATAATAAATTTTTCTTTGAAAAAAGATAATATTACTTATTTAGAAATATTAGAAGACATTCAAATTGGATACTCCTTCGATTATACTAATTTTATTTTTGAAAATAAAATCGTAGAAGGGGAAACTGCTTATGTCTCTGTTAGCTTAATAAATTTCTTACCAAATAATACCCAGAACTTAAATATAAGTTTCTTTGAGGGAGAATCTTTAATTCATAAAGGAGAAGTTATTTTGAATGAAAATGAAATTAAAACAATGTATTATTTATTAGATTTTTCAAATACAATATCACAAATGATTGAAGCTAAAATGGAAATATCTAAAGGTTCAACAATCTTTTATACAGAAGAGTTTTCAATTGAAGTGATCCCAAAATTTGAAATCATAAGTGCCTCGTTCACGGATAAAGTATCTTCGGGAGAATCAGCCATTTTTATATTATTTATTCGTAATAATCAAGAGATATCAGAATCATTTAGTTTATATATAAATGGAGAGCAGGTTAATACTAATATAAACTCGATGGGACCAGGTATTAATAGAATTAGTACATCTGTAGTTGTAAGTCTTAATCCATATGATTTTCAATCAAGATCTTACATTTTTGAATTGAGAGATGCTAGTGGAGATATTATTGTTCGGTATTATTACATTATAGATTTAGAATTATCAGCATTTAATTTAATTGTCTTCTACATGCTTCCGCTTATAATACCCATAGCAATAATCTTATTTTATAAAAATAAAGAAATCAAACATAAACTGTTAAAAAGATGATAATAATATGAATAAAAAAAACAAGAAATTAGGCTTTATTTTATCTACAATTATTGTATCTATAGTATTTGCTAATTTTTTTCTTTTCATTGAGAGCTCTCATATGGATGAAAATCATATACTCATCCAAAAATTTGATGATACACTTAATAGAATTAATGCAGCTGATAATGGTAAACCTTCTCTGAATTATTCCGCTTTTTATCAGAATACAACTTCGGTATATAAGCTTTTTGAGTCAATTGAGTTTAATGTCAATACCGCAAGTTTCCTATATGCTAACCATACAAAAATGAAAATTGATTATTCAGATAGTAGCAGTGAAAATTTGGATATGCAGTATGTCTCTGGAACCCATAATTTCACCTATACTTATACACCAAGATATAATGCTCCCTTAGGCTTTCATAACGTTAGCTTCTTGATATATAACATCTCCAATGTTCTATTGAGTTCAGATTTGCCCATAACCAATTTTACAATTAAGACAAACTATTTAATGGTTTTTAACAGTTCTGAATATTATAAAGATAATTATCTTTATGCAGAGTTAATGGTAAGTGATGAACCTCAACCTTATAATTTTAATTGGAATATTACTGTTGTAGATAATGAAAATGAAACCATCGCAGCTAATCTCTTTCATGTATCAAATAATGTACAGCAATTTTCTTTCAAAATCGATGAGCGTTTTGAATTTTCAAATAGAATATATTATGTTAAAATAAATTTATCAGATCCGTCTTATAATATAAGAGTTCCGGCTTATTTTCCATTTACCGTGCTAAATTCAGATCCAGAAATTGAGCTCTCTACAATTGAGTTTTCGTCCGCAACAATAAAGCGAGAGGAGGATTGTATCTTAACACTTAATGTTAGCGATCATGACTATGCTACCGTTCCTGAAAATCTTACGGTATCTATAATCATAAAGGATTCTTTTGGATTCTCTCAATCAGCTATAATTTTAGATAATAATGATGATTGGAGTTTTACTACAACATTCAAAATTGCTGCAAACAAACCGATAGGTATCTATCAAGTCACTATTGAGGTTGAAGACCAATATGGAGGATCTGATTCATATACATCTAGTATTACGGTCCAAAATAATCCTCCAGAAATTTATAGTTATACTATAAATGGCTTTTCCATGGAAGAAAGCATTGAAGTGGATTATGGTGATGATATTATTTTCACTTTTAATGTTTCAGATGTAGAAAATTCAATAACTTATATTTCTGTACATCTAATAAATGAAGAGAATGAATGGTATAACGTATCAAAAGCATATCGACAGAATATGGAATTTATTATAAGAACAGAAGAATTATTAACAGGCGTTTGGTATGTTTATATTTCTATTACGGATGCTGATGGGGAAACTACATACTTAACTTCGGATTTTGGTTTAGGGCCTCAAGAGCTTAGAATTATTCCTGATTTACTTACTCCAATTCTGCTCTGGGTCGGCTTTGTTATTGGACTTATTATTGGATTATTAGGTGGAATTGGCATCTTATACAGAAAATTCAAATCTAAATATGAAGAAGGAAAGGAAATTCCAACCAAAAAATTAACCTCAGTTAAAAAACCAAAGAAACAAAAAAAAGAAGCTATAGAAAAAGAAACTGAATTAGAAGAAGCTGAAATTACTGATTCTGAAAAATCTGAAGATTCAAATCGACTAAATCAAAGAAGAATAAAAAGAAAATTAAAATAAAATAATTTTTTTATTACTTTTTAAAGTAAAATTTTTTTTTATTTAAGAATATCATGTAATCTGTATTGGAATTTTCCCAGTTTTCCTCCATAATTTCCCGCGCTGATCTTGTTTACTCCTGAGACTTTTACCGCTGCTTGGATTCCTAATTTCATTGCTTCTTTAATGGCATCTTCTGTAGCACCATCAAGAATTACTTCGTAAACACAATTATCAGTTTCTCCTAATAATGAACCCTCAGTTTTATTTCTTAATGTAGGACATAGAGGGTCATTCGTGGAGGCATTTAGGAAACTATATTTCGAACCAACTTTAGAACCCGAACGTGCTATGCCTCCAGGGAAGGGTGTAATCACATTTTCAACATTTTTCATTGCTTCAACAGCTTTTTCTGCAGCTTCTAAAGCAGCATCTTGGTTCTCCCCCATTATCAAGAAATTTCCTCCTGCAATTCCCTTTCCCACTTTAAAATTGCTTTGAACCACAAATTCACCGTCCATTACAGGTATTTTCCAAGCTTCGAAAAGATAAGCACCTTCTATTTTTTCTTCGAATTTATCACCGAAAAATTTGAGTTTATAACCTGTTTTTATCTCAAAATTTTTTTCTGGGTCTAATGAAGCCGTCATCGCATCAAAACATGCTGTAGTAGGACATGTTAATACACATTGACCAATTCTATTTAGTAGTACATTATCCATTTGATCCTTTTTAGTTTTAAAGAACATCAAGATAACTCCAGGACGTTTATCTGGGGTTTTTTCAGATGGAACAAATACATCTATTCCTGCTTCGGAATCGCAATGAATTGTAGATGTCCCATAACCTGTTGTGATTTGAGCAACAATTTTTACCCACTTTTCATTTTTTGCAGTGACTAGAATTCGTGTAAAAACTGCAGCAAAAGCTTCACAAAACGTATCTTCAATTTCAATTCCGTTTAAATTCATAATTTTCCCTATATTTTTTTTGAATAGTTAATAACAATTGCTAATGTAAATAGAACGTGATTATATATAAAATTTTAAACAAAGAAAACCTAAAAATTTTAATAAATTATCAATTTAAAAAATTCATAATCAAATCGTTTTGATTTTCAATAAAAAATAGGATGTCAAAAATGAGCGAAGATAAAATATTAAAGATCGGTATTTTAAAAAATGGTACAATAGGATCCTCTTTGTTATTGGCATTTCTTATGGATGAAAGAGCTGAATCTACCAGAATTTGCGTTAGAGAAGTTACATCTGGAGCAAAAATGCATCCTCCTGAGGAATGCATAGAAACTATGAAGAAGCTTTTAGAATTTGAACCAGAGCTAATCTTAATGTCTAGTCCAAATGCTGCTCTAAAAGGTCCTAAAGCGGCTCGAGAATTGGCTGGAACAATTCCTACAATAGTAGTTTCAGATGCACCTGCTAAAAAAGCGATAGAAGAATTAAAAGAGAAGAATATAGGCTATATAATTGTAGGTTGTGATTCAATGATCGGTGCAAGACGGCCCTTCTTGGACCCTATAGAGATGAGTTGTTTTAATTCAGATTTATTAAAGGTACTTTCTATTACAGGAGCTCTCAATATAATTACCAATGAGTTAAATAATGTAATTATGGATATGTTGGAAGGAAGAACTCCCTCTTTACCCCAAATAGAGATTGATGCTACGAATGCAACTGAAGCGGCTAATTTTTCAAATCCATATGCAAGGGCAAAAGCAATTGCTGCTTTTGAATTGGCAGCCTCAGTGTCAAAAATTACGGGAAAGGCATGTTTTGTATTAAAAGAGCGAGAAGAATATATGCCATTACTAGCTGCGGCACATGAAATGATGAAGACAGCTGCAGATTTATGTGTTCAAGCACGAGAAATTGAAAAATATAATGATACAGTCATGAGAACTCCTCATAATACAAAACAGACCTTATTAAAGAAAATTCAGCTCTATGATAAAGAGCAGTAAGCTTATATAATTATTTTTATATACTATCCTTATTTTTTTATTTTTTACATAAAAAAAGTTAAAGATAAAAAACACTTTAAATTAAATTTTTTAGCTCTTTAATCTCCGAACGTATCAAATAGATTAGAGAAGCAATGTATTCAGCTTTAAATGAATCCTTATCACTTATTTCATTATAAACCTTTAAATATAGATTTAATTCTCGATGTTTTTCATTAATAAATGCGCTAAAATGACCTTGCGCCAATTCTCTCTGAAAACCTTCATTTGATTTAAAAATTGAAACATTATTAATGCTTTTCGAGTCATTTATTATACATTCCATCTTTTTACTCACCAAATAAATTAAATTATTATTCCTAAGATAATAGTTTGAAGATATTAATTTAAAGAATTTGACAAGGATAATTTTAGAAGGTTTGACAATTTTTATTTTCTATTTTTGATTTTGTCAAATTTAATAACTAAATTAATTAAAATTGGGAAGAAATAAATAAAAGTAAAAAAAAATTATCTATATAAATCTATGAAGGATCCATCCGTTGTTTCTTGATATGATTTCTTTGCTTTATCCGCTCCTTTTTTAATTGTATCTATTGCATATTGTAAATCCTCTTGTGTTATTTTAACCGGTTCAAATGATTTTGGATTTTGATCTGAAATAGCAGAACTAGTTATAGCTTTTCTTATAGCTAAGATTGTAGCTTCTTCACATACTGCTTTAACATCTGCTCCAGTATAACCTTCTAATTCTTCGGAAATTTTCTCTAAATCTACTTTATCATCAACTGGTCTTCCAGCAAGGTGAATCTGAAAAATCTTTAATCGAGAAATTTTATTCGGTAATGGAACTTCAATATGTCTGCCAAATCTTCCTGATCGTAAAATAGCTGGATCAAGCATATCCGGGCGATTAGTGGCTGCTATTAGAATAACATCCTTTAATTCCTCCAATCCATCCATTTCTGTTAACAACTGTGCTACTACTTGCTCTTCTACTCTTGAACCTGATGAAGCTGATCTTCTAGACGCAATAGCATCAATTTCATCAAAAAAAATTATACAGGGAGCAGCCGTTCTTGCCTTTCTAAATGTTTCTCTTACTGCCTTCGCACTTTCACCAACCCATTTAGATAAGAATTCCGGACCTTTAATGGAGATGAAATTAATTTCTGCCTCATGAGCTAGTGCTTTCGCCATTAATGTTTTTCCAGTTCCTGGAAGTCCAAATAAAAGAATACCATTAGATGGTTTTGATTTCATATATTTGTAAAAATTTGGATATTTGAATGGCCATTCAATTGTTTCAATTAATTTTTGTTTTGCACTTTCTAAACCCCCAACATCATCCCAAGATTCTCTTGGTTGAATAATTAAAACCTCTCTTAATGCAGATGGCTCAATACTATTTAAGGCTTCTAGAAAATGCGACATTTTAATCTCAAGGTTATTTAATACACTTTCGGGTATTGGTTTCTCTAAATCAATATGAGGGATAATGTTTCTGATTGCAAGCATTGCTGCTTCTTTACATAATGATTTGATATCTGCTCCAACAAAACCATGAGTTTTTTCAGCTATCATATTTAAATCTACACCTTTTTCTAATGGCATTCCTCTGGTATGTATTTGTAAAATTTCATGACGCCCCTTTATCTCTGGGACTTTAATCTCAATTTCACGATCAAATCTACCCGGTCTTCTTAAAGCAGGATCTATACTATTTACTTTATTAGTAGCACCAATAATAATAACCTCCCCTCTTCCTTCGAGACCATCCATAGATGAAAGTAATTGGGCAACTATTCTTGATTCAACTTGACTTTTTCCTTCCTCTCTTATAGGAGCAATCGAATCTAATTCATCTAAAAAAATTATTGAAGGAGAATTACTTTTAGCCTCCTCAAAAACCTTTCTAAGATTTTCTTCACTTTGACCAAAAAACTTACTCATTATTTCAGGGCCACTTATACTAAGAAAGTGAGAATCCGTTTCATAGGCTACTGCTTTAGCCAGTAAAGTTTTTCCTGTACCTGGTGGTCCATGAAGTAGAACTCCTTTTGGAGGATCTATACCTATTCGTTCAAATAGTTCCGGATGCCTGATAGGTAACTCAATCATTTCACGAATTTTTTGAATGGAATCCTCTAAACCACCAATATCCTCATATGTGATTCTATCACTTATCTTTTGTAGCTTTTCTTCTAAACTGGTTAGTTCTTTATAAATAACTTTCTTTTTTGGAATATACATCTCATTTAGAGGTTTATCTGAAAAAATAATCTTAGTGTTCAAATTAATTTTGACAGCAACGACTTCAGGGCTATAGTCTACTACAACAAGATCAATTCTATGAGCCATTGCATAGAAACTTAAATTATCTCCCCTTGTAATGACTCTATTTTCCAATTTCCTAGCAAGAGCTTGAGGATCTCTCGGGATCATTGAAGTATCAAGTCCTGCAAATGTAACTGAATTAGCAAATTCAGCTTCGATTTTGATAATTTCTACGTAATCATCGATAGATGCATTCAAATTACGTCTAAGTGAAGGATCCATTCGAATAATCTTTTTCCCTTTATCTTCATTTTTACTTGATGCTAAGATTGCAGCTGTATTTTTCTTTTGAACAGGATGAGTGATTTGAACAACATTTCCAACTTTTAAATTTAAATCATTTATTACTTCAGGATCAATTCTAACGATGCCTCTTCCAGCATCTTCTTTAAATGCATCTTTTATTCTTAATTTTTTATTAATGGGTTTCACCAACCTTGATTTTTTAGAATTAAATAAAAAAGAATTATTAATTAAGCAACTCTAAACGTCTAAGACTTCAAAAGCAACTGTTTAGCGACTTCAAAAGCATAATTATAATCAAAAATTTTTAATCCCTTCATACTAGCAGCTTCCTTAAGAATCTCACCCTCCAAATTAGCTTTTAATCTTCCTAAAGCTAAAGCTCCAATTCCATAGATCCCAGGATATATCTCATCATTATTATGTTTTGGTTTAATACCATCAATTCCATATGGTGGTACTAAGTTTATATCAACCACAATCTTCTTCCCTGAAATTCTTTTCATCATTGTTTCAGACAAAATTTCAACTCCCGCTGCAGCTAAAGACCATATAATATCAGCATCTTTAGCTATATTAAATCTTTGTTCAATCTCTGGAGCGAAAATTCCTTCAATTTGGGCTGCTTTATCTCCTGCTTCTTTTGTTAATTCCTTTGCTAAATCTATAATGAATTTCTCATTAGATTTTTCCCATGTTTCAACCAATTTAGTTATACAGTTGTGTTTTGCTGCAAGAATTGCGGCAATTCTAGCAACCGGACCAGCTCCAAAAATAACCACTTTTTTATCTTTTACATCTGGTATATTATGCTTTTTTTTCGCAATATCAATAGTCATAGCAACTACAGCAGATGCTGTTGTATGGGATCCACGGGGATCAATGATGACAGGGCACTCAAAAGGAGGCACTAATGACTTAATAACCTCCTTCGCGATCTTTTCCCCTTCTTTTACATCAGATCCTCCAATAAAGAAAGTGGTAGGAGCATTTGGTTTTCTAGAAAAGATTGCATCTTGCACGAGTTTTGGAACATATTCTGCTTTCATTCTACTTACTGGAACAACAATATCAAATCCTGCATCATAAGCCATATTTATATCAAAAGGTGAGGCATTTTCATCCGTATCAAAAAAGTAACAGATTTTATCTGACATATCTTTCTTTTTTATAATAATAGGTGTTAATTCTATAATTGGCTTCTTTCCAAGGATACTTTCAACCTTTTCTGTAAATTTTACTTTTTCTACCATTGTTTTTTTCATCTCTTTTTCATTAATTAGGTTTTTTTTAAAAATTTTTTAAAAATAAAACCTTATTTTTTTAATTCAATTTCAACTTCTTTTTCTAAATTTTCTTCGATTTCCTCTGTTTTTATGGTTCTTTTTATTTTTACTTGCTCCGTTTCAATCCCTAATTCATTTGCAAGCTTTTCTAATCCATCGAAATGTCGGTTATCGCAGATAAATATTCCCTTCAACTTCTTACCATTTAGATCTTTAGCACTATTTAAAATATTCATCATCATCCATGCTTCTCTTACTTTATATCGAACTTCATCTTCTTGATTGTCATAATCTTTTTGTAAATATTCTTTCCATAAAACTAATTGCTGAAATAACTCATCATTTTCAGGATTCGATCCTTTCTTTTTCATAATATCCCGTATTTTTTCTTCTAAGCTCGCTAACATTCTTCTATGCTCTTCTAATGCTGCCGAAAGATAAAATTCTGCATTCTCAGAAATATCTGCATGCTTAAAAGCAATCTTCTTTTTTTCAAATAGGGTTTTTAGTGGATCATTTGGATTAAGTGGGTCATCCCAAAAATTTGGTCTTTCTTCTAAGGCAAAATCTGGTTTATATTTCTCAATTAGACTATCTATTAATTGCAAATATTCCTTTGAAATAAGATGAAGATTCCATACTAAATCTTCTTTTATATTCCTTGGAATTTCGAACCACCAATCAATCGGAAATTCACTTTCCACCATTATTAATTTTAATACTTTTTCCTTTAACGGTTTTAATTCTAACACTTCAGGCATTTTTAATATCCCCTCTTTTTTATTAAAATACAATATTTTGAATAGTATGTTTTTTATTATATAAAATAACCTTCACACCTAAATCTCTCAAATTTTCGACAACCTGTGGACATATATCTTCACATATATCTTCTTGAACAAAATGAACAAATGACACAGTCTCTTTTTTGAACTTTTTACATAAATCTAACATCTTTTTAACTATCCACTGTGGTCTCAGTTTTAAGCTTAAGAATATTTCTTTCTGCTGTATTTCTTCACTTAACATATCGATCCAATTTTTAAGACTCAAGCCTTTATATGATTCTTTGTCTTCCATTTTATCGTATTCCTCAAATAATTCATTTTGAAGGCGTTGTTTTTCTACAATCTCTTCATATAAATAACCCATTGCATATTCAGGAATATCAACTTGAAAATATGGAATCTCTAGATTATCTAATAGTCTTGCAAATGGTGTTTTATCAAATTCCTTCATGTTTACCAAAAAATCTACTGTAATGAAGTCAACTTTTTTCCCTTTTAAAAATTCTACTAATTTAGACGTATCTGTGTTTTGAAAGTATTTTGCATCTTCTTTTGAGGACATATACGCAATAATTTTTTTGGTTTTCACAGGTTTTAATTCCAACACTTCCATTATGTCATACACCTCTTTATTATTTTATTTTTAGAGAGTAATTTCTAAGTAAATATTCAAATAGTTATAATATAAAGAATTTGACAAGAAGAATTCTAAATGTTTTGATAAATTAAATTATCAAAAATTATGGTAACACAATTTTTTTAGTTAGGCGAAATTCGTCATCACATGTTATATTTCAAAGAAATTATGATCAATTTGATATATTTATATGCTTGAAAAACATTTCATCACTTGAAGAAAATAAAATTTGTCATAAAAAAAATTTAGTAAATTTAGTTGATTAACATAAGTAGGAGTTGAAATGAATAAAGTTGGACATTTATTCTATTTTATCCCATTCTATGAGAAGAAAGATATTATATCTTCTTGAAAAAGAAGGTTTTATTTCTTACACAGACTTAATGGATAAACTAAATCTTGAACAAACTGGCCAATTAAATTTCCATTTAAAAAAACTAAATAATTTAATTGGAAAAGATAAAAAATCTTATTACTTAACTGATGATGGAAAGCAAATTTTAAGGATTTTAAGTATAAATAAACGAATTTTATCAGGTGAAGATCTTGATTATTTAAAATCTAAAGGTAGTGAAGTAAATAGGATTGGAGTCATTATCTGTAATTGCAATACTGAAATATCTAATGTTTTGAATATAAATTCGTTGGAAAGTTATGTAAGTAAGCTTAATAATGTTGTCTCAGTGAAAATATTTAATAATTTATGTCAAGAAAGAAATCAAACTAAGATAAAAAACTGGATAACGGAAAATTTTATAAACAAAATCGTAATTGCAGCATGTTCTCCGAGGACCCACCAACATATTTTTGAACGCCTATTTCAAGGCATTATTGATAAAACAAATCTAGAAATAGCAAATATAAGAGAACAGTGTTGTTGGGTACACTATTCAATGAAAGATCAATTAGACAACCTTATAATACTAAAAAAGGCTCAACTAATTATTGAAGCTGCTGTAATAAGATGCAGTTTACAAAAGGAGGTTAAAATAAAACGCGTAGAGGTTGAAAAAAGTTGTATAATTTTAGGAGGAGGTATTGCTGGAATGAGTGTCGCTTTAAATCTATCTCGGGCAGGTTTTAAAGTATATCTTATTGAAAAATCTCCTACTTTGGGAGGCAAAATAGCACGATGGCATAAAATTTCTGAAATGGGAGATTGTTCAATTTGTTTTACCTCTGAAGTAATTGGAGAACTCGTAAGAGAAGAAAATATTGAAATATTGACTAATACGCAGATATGCGACATTTCAGGAGAGATTGGTAATTTTTCTATTGAATTAATTAAAAATCCTCGCTATGTGGATGAACAAAAATGCACTGGTTGCACTCAATGTGTCGAAGTTTGCGCTAAAGAAACGACAAATGAATTTGATTTTGGATTATCCACTAGAAAAACTATTTATTATCCATTCCAAAATTGTTATCCATATGTACCTGTTATTAACGAGGAGGATATTAATTATTGTTTAGAATGCAGAGTTTGTGAACGTGTGTGTGTTAGTGGTGCGATAAATTTAGAAAAAACAGAATCTAAAATAAAATTAAAAGCTGGAGCAATTGTATTAGCTATAGGATCAGATATTTATAATAATTTAGATGAATACAATTACAATCCAAATAATAATATTATTAACTCCGCTGAATTTGAGCGCATTATTTCCTCAGATGGGATAACTGAAGGAAAAATAGTTAAACTTTCAAATGGAAAACCTGTTCAGACAATATCGATTATTCAAGAGGTTGGACCATCAAACTATTTATGTGATTATATGGATGAGGTAGCCCTTAAATATATCAAAATTATCGAAATGAAAAATCCTGGTTGTGAAGTTAATGTTTTTTATGACCTGAATAAATTAAAAGAAAAAGATGAAATAATACTTAGATATACTCATCCTCGATTTCTATATGCCAATGAAATAAATGTATCTACGAATGGTAAATCTAATTACGTTATAGCAGATTCGATAGAATTTCAAAGTGATTTAATAATTTTAAATGCGAAATTTATTCCTAATCGCGATCTAAAAAACCTAAGAAAAATCATTGATTTCAATTTAAATGAAAATGGATTTATAATAGAAGGAACTCTCGCTTCAGGTATTTTTGGTGTTGGTACTGTTTACGGGCCATTAGATTATAAATCAACAATATCTACAGTTAATAATATTACCTTAAAAATAATATCTCTATTATCCAACGATTTCTTATTAGCAGAATATACTGGAATTGAAATAGATGAGGAGAAATGTGGTTTATGTAACCTATGTATCTTATCTTGTCCTTATAATGCAATTATTATAGATTCTGAAAAAATAAGTATCGATAAATTCAAATGTAAAGGATGTGGCATGTGTGTTAGTGCATGCCCCACCAACGCTATTGAGATGAATCTTAATTCTTCTGAAAAGATCATTAAAACAATTGAAGCATTTTCAAAATTTAATAAAAGCCCCAAAATAATTGCATTTTGTTGTCAATCATGTGGTTATGCTGCTGCTGATGATGCAGGATTGAAAAGGATACTATATAGTCCCAACATTTTTATAATTTCTGTTCCATGCGCAGGGAGGGTTGATAGTGAATTTATCATTAAATCTTTCGAGATGGGTTTTGACGGAGTAATGGTAATTGGTTGCAGAAAAGATTCCTGCAGATATTATGATGGTATAGAAAAGGTTAATAAGAAAATCCTAATATTAAAAGGAATTATAGGTCCTAAACTAACTAAAAGGATAACTTTGAAGAGGATTAATTCTGTAGAAGGTCATAAATTTGCAAGAATTTCAAATAATTTATACCAATTTATTTTAGAGGAGATGAAAAATGAAACTTAAATTGATTATAACTTCATTATCATCCTGTAGCGGTTGTATTTCCACATTACTTACTCTAGATATATTTCCGCAATTTTTTGAACGGACTGAAATTGAATATTTTCCTTTTATTTCTGATAATATAGAAATCTGTGATTGTGATATTGCGTTAATAGAAGGGTCTGTTACAGAGCAAACACAAATCAAATATTTAAAAGAAATAAGAAAAAATACTAAAAAGCTATACGCTCTAGGTACCTGTTCCGCATTTGGAGGCATTGTGAGCTTATCTACTAAAAAAGTCTCGCAACCAATCTCAGACTTCGTTGAAATCGATGGAATGATACCTGGGTGTCCTCCTCCATCAATTTTACTTGGAAATAATATGATCCGATTAATCGAAAATAAAAATATCATTTTAGATGAAAAAAACATGTGTTCTACATGTCCACTTCGCTATTCTTTAAAAATACCTACACTCTCAGAAGTTGAGAGGCTTATGCCTAAAAACAGTGATATAGATTTTCCAGAAGGCAATTTAATTTGCTTCCTTAAGAAAGGAGTCCTATGTATGGGCCCAATTACTCGAAATGGATGTGAAAGTATTTGCATTAATCAAGGAATTCCTTGTGAAGGGTGCATGGGTCCAGTTTCGAAAGAATTTACTTCTAATTTAGTAAACTTTCTTAGTCTTTTTAATATCAATGAAGAACTTAGAACATATGAAGGAATTTTTTATAGGTTTTCAAAACCCAAACTGAAGAGGTGAAAATAGTGGATAAAGTAATAGATATTTGTACTAGGGTTGAGGGTCACGGTAATTTGAATTTTGTTTTTAAAAATGAAGAATTATCTCATACGGAATTTACATTTTCTTTATATCGAGGATTTGAGAATATTTTAATTGGTAAAAAACTCTGTGACGTGCCAAAAATAGTTTCCCGGATATGTGGTTTGTGTTATTCTTCTCAAACAATTGCTAGCTGTAAGGCAATAGAAGATATTTATGAAATTGAGCCATCAATTCAATCTATATTGTTAAGAAAACTATTAATGACCTCAGAGTTGATAAAATCGCATCTATTACATTTTTTCTTTCAAACTCTTCCCGATCTTCTCAAAATACTTGACATTAATAGATATATTAATAATGCTTATGATATATTTAATAATAATGACCAATTTACATCTAATGTATATAATTTACTGAAAATTAGCTCAGACATTAACCGATTAATAGGAGGTCGAGTAATTCATCCAATCACGGTTATTCCTGGAGGAGTAATTAACAACCCAGAAAAAAAAAATCTCCTTTTAATACAAAAATATCTAAAACGAGCCAAAGATTATGCTCAAGATTTAATCGAATATTTTATCACCCTTTTTTCTAAATACAATCCTCCGAATGAATATGATCTATCTAAATTATCATTTTTAGGGCTTTCAAATGAGAATATACATTCCAGATATGAGGGAAACATTATTATAAAACAACTTGAATCAAAGCCACAATTATTCGCACCACACAATTATCAAGACTTTTTTAATAAAGATCAAGAACTATATGGCATCAATTTTCATACAATAAAAGATAGCAAGGTCTTAACTGGGCCCTATTCTAGATTTAATATTAAAAATTATTATTCCAATGACTTAATATCCGAATATATAAACCAATTTGAAAAACCCTGGAAAACTAATCTTTTATTCATAAATTTACTACAATTAATTGAAATTTTTCTCGAAATCATTCAAAATTTAGAGACTATAAATGATGACTTAATTTCAAGTAAGTGGAATATTACCTCTCTTAAAGCTATTAAAAATAGAGATGGAATTGGAGTAGTAGAAGCTCCTAGGGGGTTATTAATGCATCATTATCATATTGATAACGATCAAAGAATTGATGGCGTGAAATTATATATTGCAACTGAGATAAATTTACCGATCATTAACGAGATGATCGCTAAATATGCGCAAGAATTATTTTTAAAACATGATATTAACACTGTTAAAGACAAAGTTCAAATAATGTTAAGAGCTTTTGATCCATGCATTTCCTGTCTTTCACATTAGTAAAAATGTAATATTTAATTTAACTTTACAAAAGTGGAGAATTATCTGATAATGAACGAAGAAAAAAGCTGCAATTTTGCTAACTTATGTGAAATCTATCTCCTTTATTTTGATGAGGTTATTGGACATGTATTTCTATTGACTTGCCCAGAAGATATAATATCTATTGATCCTACAAAAAAAAGTATAATCATGCATCATCCTATCTGGTTTTTAGAATTTGAAGATGATAAAACAATAAATCGAATAGATTTAGAGTATAATGAAGTTATGTATTTTGCGAGAAAATTTATAATAACTTCAGGAAGAACTAAAAAAAGAGCTGGTTCAACGGAAGAACAAAATGAAACAATAATATTAATAATAACTCTTTCAGCTAATCTTGATATATTTGGAGGGGAGTTATTAAATCTATTAACTAGTAATCTTATGCATGAATTTAAGGACACACTTTATGAAGTAATAGAATCAGAAATAGCAAAATTAGAAATAATTAAAACTACAAAGATTATGCAAAAGATCGAAAGGGGAGATCAAATAAAGAAAAGAATAAAAATCATAATTAATTCCGTTTGCGAAAATTATTTTTCTTCCATAATCAAACAGACTGATGCAATCTCTATTAAGCTCCAAAAAGCAATTTCTTACTTAATATTCAAGGGGATAGATATAGATCATATAGTTAGACAGTCTCATAATAAAGAATTCTCCAATATTAGATTATTCGATTATGATAAAATAAAAAAAAGTGATATTGAAACAAAAGAAAAATTTGAATTAATAAGCATTAACCCAATTAATGATTGTCAAGAATTTGAAATATTAATAAAAAATGTTTATTACAAGCCTTTAAACAATTTAAGAGCTAAGGTTAGTTATATTCAAGATTTTTTCGAACAAGAAATTCTTAATGAGGGAATAGAAAAGTGCTTACCAGATGAGGAGTTACTCTTAGTTGTTCCGATTCCTAAAAAAGTAAATGAATATATTTTTTCAATTATTAAAGATTCGACAAAAAAGAAATTATATTCTCGTAAACTAAATTTAGATTTAGATTTTTAAATATAACATATGTTACATTTCATAAGTTGTTAGAAATTTTTTAAGATTCTCAAAATCTTTTCCCGTTAGTGTATTTAACACCACATTAAAAGAATCTTCATGCTTATTTTTGGTTACAGCCATTAAGACTGAACCATTACTTACTTCCTTTACCAAAATATAATTATTATCACTCTCATAAATAACGGTAGTTAATTCTAATGGTGAAACTTGTTCATTTAATAGTTCTTTGATTTTAGTAAAAATTTGATATATGTTAGAATCAAGAGTGGACATTTCAAATTTTAAAAATTGAAGTGGTTTACTCTCAAATTTACCTAACGTTGAGGCTATTAGTAAACCATCTGGTTGGTTGAACAATAAATATTCAGAAAGAGTATTAAGTTTTAGTTGGTCTAATAGATGTCTAACTTTTCCAAGACGTTGTAACGCTAAAGTATTTTGTTGTATTTGATAATCAAGAACCTCAATTAATCTATGCTGTGCACTTCCCTCTTTCACAGAAACGGGTGTAAATTCAAGCTTCAATTTTAAATCATCATTTATCCCTTCAATTAACTCCTCATATATTTTATCTTCTTTAGAGTCTTGAAGATCAATTTTATTTAGGAGAACATATACTTTATTAATCTCTGGGCTAAATTCAAATATGTATTTAACAAAATTATCAAAAGTATCTTTAGTTTTTGAATCTTCAACAGAAGAATCAACCATAAATACTGCTGTAGAGACTTCTGAAAAAACTAACTCACGTTGTGATTCTGAAAAATATCTTTCCATATATGTTTCTTGTCCACCTAGATCCCAAATTGAAAGTTCCATTATTCCTCGGAAAATAAAATTTTCTCTAGAAACTCCCTTTGTTGGTTTTAAATTAAGGACCTTCATGAAATTATAGCCTAAACAAGTAGTTCTCATTAAACTTGTTTTACCAGCACCAGCAGGACCAAAAAGAAGTACTTTAATTATGTATCACCGTTATAGTTTTAAATCAGAATTAAAGTGATAATTGAATTTATTATATTATAATTTAATCTTTTTGTTTAAATTATAACTCATTCTTTATTTAATTTTTTCTAATTTTTTAAAGTATTATTTAGGGTCGAATAGAAATACTCACATAGACGATTTAATTAAATATAACTTTTAATTACCAATATTAAGGTAAATAAATACATAAAATCAATATTGGAGACTTATAATGGATTTATTAAAATATATCAGAAATGTACCTGATTTTCCTGTAAAAGGTATACAATTTAAAGATATTACTACTTTGGCTAAGAATTTCCCTGCTTTTAAAGAATCATGTGATTTAATAATTAAAAAGTATAAAAAGAAAGGGATTACTAAAGTTGCAGCAATTGAAGCCCGAGGATATGTTTGGGGAGGCGTAATTGCTTATCAGTTAGGGGCGGGTTTTGTCCTTATGAGGAAACCGGGAAAACTACCTGCTGATACATTGAGTGAGGAATATGAACTTGAGTATGGGACTGATAAAATAGAAATGCATAAAGATGCTATAGAAAAAGGAGAAAAAGTCTTGCTTTTTGATGATTTATTAGCCACTGGAGGTACAGCAAAAGCAGCGTGTAACTTAATAGAAAAAGCAGGAGGGATTATCTCAGGCATCGCATTCATAATAGAGCTTACTGGAAGTTTACATGGGAGGGATAAACTAGAAGGGTATGATGTTATGAGCCTTCTTGATATCCCAGTAGAAGAATAATAAAAATAAAAACTCGATATAATAACCCACTTTTTTCCCTTAATTTTCTCTTTATTTTTTATGCTTAAAACTTAAATAATTCTCTGTACTTTATACTCACAGTATCAAATTTCACATATTTAAAGGTGGGTATATAATTAGAGAAACTAAGAAAACTCCCTTTTACGAGATACATATAAAATTAGGGGCACGAATGGTTGAATTTTCAGGATTTTTAATGCCTGTGCAATATGATAGCATTATAAAAGAACACAATTCTGTTCGTAATAACGCGGGAATATTTGATATTTCTCATATGGGTGAGTTCATGCTTGAAGGGAAGGACGTTATACCTTTTCTTCAGTATATAATGATCAATGATTTAAAATTACTTGAACCATCTAAAGGACAATATTCTATTATGTGTTATGAAAACGGAACTGTTGTTGATGATCTTGTATATTATGAAGAAAATCCCGAAAGATTTCGAATGATCGTCAATGCAGGAAATATTGAGAAAGATTTTAAATGGTTAAATGATCACATTTCGGGTAAAAATGTTAAAATTACAAATTTATCTGATAAGAGATGTAGAATTGCCTTTCAAGGACCAAATTCTGACGATCTACTTCAAAGGCTAATAAATATTGATTTAACTAAACTTAATCGTTTTTACTTTTCTCATTGTGATTTAAATGGAGTTCCTATCTTTATTGCAAGAACAGGCTATACCGGAGAGAGAGGGTTTGAAATATCATTTGAATATAAATATGCTGAAAAGGTTTGGAATGACTTGACTAGATTAGGTGCAACCCCTGCGGGTTTAGGCGCAAGAGATTCATTAAGATTAGAAGCGTGTTATTCTTTATATGGTCATGAGATTAGTGATAAAATAACTCCAATTGAAGCTGGTTTAAATTGGTTGGTAAAACCTAAAGAGGGAATTGACTACATCGGGAAATCAGTATTAATGAAGCAAAAAAAAGAAGGCCCTAGTAGAATTCTCGTTGGATTAAATCTCATTGATAAAGGAATAATGAGAGATAATAACAAAATATATAAGGGTAGTGAAGAAATAGGCTTTATTACCTCTGGAGGTTTTTCTCCTACTCTAGATAAAACTATTGGATTAGGATTAGTTAAAACCAGATTTAGTGAAATAGGTACGGATGTAGAAATCGAAATTCGCAATAAATTACTAAAAGGAAAAATAGTAGCAATACCATTTTATAGAAATGTTTAGATAAAGTGAAAAAAAATGGATTATAATATTCTTGATAACTTAAAGTATACCCAAACTCATGAATGGGTTAAAATCGAAGGAATGAATGCTATTACAGGTATTTCAGATTATGCTCAACACCAATTAGGTGATATTGTATATATAGAACTCCCTAATATTGGTGAAACTATTGAGAAGGGAAGTTCTGCTGGAGAGATAGAATCTGTTAAAGCTGTGGGTGAATTTTTAATGCCATTAACAGGAAAGGTGATACAAATTAATAATCTTCTTTCAGAAAACCCTGAAATAGTAAATCAATCACCATATGATAAAGGATGGCTAATTAAAATTGAAATTTTAAATCTTAAGGAAGAAAATGACTTAGTCTCAGCAGATGAATACAAGAACATCATAGAAAGAGAAGATAAATAAATTTTTTTCTAATCTAAAATTTTATTTTTTAACTTGAAAATTAATTTGTGATTTAATATGGAATTCATTCCACATGACGATCAGACAATTATAGAAATGTTACGTGTAATTGGTGTTGAAAATATTAATGATTTATTCAGGGATATTCCTAAAGATTTATTAATTGAATCATTAGGCTTACCTACTGGTTTATCAGAGCCTGACTTATCAAAGAAAATGAAACAACTCTCTGAATTAAATCATGTATATGATAGTTCATTTTTAGGTGCAGGTTGTTATTTTCATTATATTCCTTCCTTAGTTGATTTTATAATTAACCGCTCCGAATTCTATACATCATATACCCCCTATCAAGCAGAGGCTAGTCAAGGTTATTTACAAGCAATTTATGAATATCAAACTATAATCTCTCGATTAACGAAAATGGATATTGCAAATGCTAGCATGTATGATGGATCTACAGCTTTAGCTGAAGCAATTATTATGGCGTCAGGAGTTAGGCAGAAAACTACTATTCTTATAATAGAAGGAATTCATCCGGAATACATTAATGTTATCAAAACTTATTGCTGGGGTCACGGGTTAAATTATAAAATCCTTAGAATAGAAGATCTAAATTTGGAATTAAGTGATGATATAGCAGCAGTTGCATTTCAAAGTCCGAACTTTTTTGGGGAAATTCAAAATATTGAGAAATTAGTTGAAAAAGTCAGATTAAAATCACCTTCTTGTCTTATTATTCAGGTTATGACTGATCCAACTTGTTTGGGATTGTTAAAACCCCCCGGAGATTTAGATATTGATATATTTGTAGCAGAAGGACAATCCTTTGGAATTCCTCCATCGTTCGGTGGACCAGGGCTAGGGATATTCACTGTAAAACAAAAGTATCTAAGAAAAATTCCCGGACGATTAGTGGGGAAAACTAAGGAACTCTTTGGTGATCAAGAAGGTTTTATTTTGACACTACAGGCTAGAGAGCAACATATACGAAGAGAAAAAGCAAGCTCTAATATATGCACTAATCAAGCCTTATGTTCTTTATCAGCACTTGTTTATCTTCTTTCAGTAGGTAAAAGCGGATTAGAAGAAATTGCGAAGCAGAATTTTCTAAAATCAAATTTTTTAAAAAAAAACCTTGCGAAGATACCGGGTTATGAAATTAAGAGTAAAAATCCGACCTATAATGAATTTGTGATAAAGTGCCCTAATATTGATGCCCTAATAGATGAATGTGAAAAGGTTAATATAATGCCTCCACTAAAACTAACTTATTATTACCCTGAAATGAAAAACTTAGCCTTAGTTTGCGTTACAGAACTAAATTCTTTTGAATCAATTAAAGTATTTCTCAAAGCGGCAAATACAGCAATAAATATAGGAGGAGTTAAGGATGGGTTCTGAGCCAGTATTAATCTTTAGCAAGCAAGTTAAAAAATCTCAAAAAAATTTCATCCCAAAAATGGATTTGGAAGAGGTTTCACTTGAAAATATTCTTCCAAAAGAATATCAACGGGCTGACTTAAACATACCAGAAATACCAGAAATTGAAATAGTTCGACATTATATTGGGTTAAGTAAGAAAAATTATGGAGTAGATAATGGAATATATCCACTTGGCTCTTGTACTATGAAATATAATCCTAAAATCAATGAAGTAATAGCTAGATTACCTGGTTTTGCTAATATCCATCCATTACAAACAAAGAATGAGGGTGCCTTGACATTAATTTTTGAAATGGCTAAACTATTAGGCAAAATTACAGGAATGGACGGTTTTACAATGCAACCGGCAGCTGGAGCTCATGGAGAATTAACGGGATTATTCATTATGAAAAAATATTTTGAAAATAAAAATCTAAATAAAACTAAAATTATTATACCTGATTCTGCTCATGGTACAAATCCTGCCTCAGCCGCAATCGCAGGCTTTTCTATAATTGAATTAGAATCTAATGAATCTGGTGAAGTTCCAATAGATCAACTTGAATTTGCCATGGAAGAGGGAGATGTTGCAGGAATAATGTTAACAAATCCAAACACTCTTGGAGTTTTTGATTCTCAAATATTGGAAATAACAAGAATAGTACACAAATACGGGGGATTATGTTATTATGATGGAGCTAATCTTAACCCTGTTTTAGGTATTTGTAGACCAGGAGATATGGGCTTTGATATTGTTCATTTGAACTTACATAAAACCTTTTCTACTCCTCATGGTGGAGGTGGTCCGGGATCAGGTCCAGTTGGAGTCAAGGAAGAATTAATTCATTTTCTACCAGAACCCTGCCTCATTTCTACTCATTCTGGAATATATTGTCGTGAAAATAGCCATACTTCTATTGGTTATATAAAAGCGTTCTGGGGTAATTTTGGTATAATTGTTCGGGCATATGCTTACATTATAGCGTTGGGTGCTGAAGGCCTCAAAAGAGTAGGACAGATTTCAGTCTTAAATGCGAACTATTTGAGAGTTTTATTAAAAAGTAAATATAACCTTCCATATGACCGTACATGTTTTCATGAATTCATTCTTACTGATAAAAAGATACCAAATGGAGTTACTACTGAAGATATTGCAAAAAGAATTTTGGATTATGGATTTTATGCTCCTACAATATATTTTCCGTTAATTGTTAGTGGCGCGATGATGATTGAACCTACTGAAACAGAAACGAAAACATCTTTAGACCAATTTTGTGATGTCTTAATAACGATATATAAAGAAGCAGAAAGTACACCAGAATTACTTAAAAAGGCACCGATTAATACTCCAATAGGTCGATTAGACGCAGTTTTGGCGGCAAGAAAGCCAGTACTAAAGGAATAAATCTTAATTAATAATTTTTAATTCATTTTATTTATAAGAGAGCATCTTTAAGAGAATGATGACAAGGACAATCTCTTCTCGTATCAAGCTTTTCTAGAGCTAATTCTAATAGTTTCTTCAAATTTTCTGCATTTTGAGTCATCGTTTCCAGAACCTCCGGTACATTAACAGATAATTCATCAACGACACTACCACATTTATAACAACGTTGCGCATATTCTACAATTCCACAATTGGGACATTTACCGGCCCAAACATCTAAATCTGTAACCATAGCAATGCAACAATAACATATTTCCTTTTCAGCAGCTAAAACAACTTCTGGATATGTTGTCATTCCAACTATATCGCCTTCCCAACGGCGAAACATTTTTGATTCCGCTCTGGTTGAAAACCTGGGACCTTCAATGCAAACATAGATGCCTCCTTTTTGAATGGTTAATTTACTTTCTTTCCCTGCTTGATAAAAAATATCGTTTAAATACTCACAGTAAGGATTTACTTGACTTATATGACATAATTGACCCCCTTCGTAAAATGTATCCTCTCTTTTTTTGGTTCTGTCAATATATTGATCAACTAAAATAAATTTACCTTTTGTATGTTCTTTCTTCAAAGAACCAACAGCTGATGGTGATATTAAAAATTTGACTCCTAATTCTTTCAAAGCCCATATATTGGCTCTAAAATTGATATTATGAGGAGGAATAATATGATCTTGGCCATGTCGGGGAATATATGCTACATTCTTTCCTTTAAAGTCCCCTATACTAATTGTCGAAGATGTATTTCCAAATGGTGTGTATACTTTTATTTCTTTGAAGTTATTTAGTGCTATATCAGAGCCCGTCCCACCAATTAAACCAATTTCAATATTTTGTTGTAATTTTTCCATAATTAATTTATATTATTTTTATTTTTTTTTAGATAAAATAAAATAAAACTTGAAAAATTTTAAAGATTATAAATAGGAAAATTATAAAAATAAAAATAGTGAACAATATGGTTAAAATTGGAATTATTGGAGGTTCCGGATTGGATAATCCAGATATTTTAAAAGAAGCAAAAGATATTGAAGTGGATACTGCTTATGGTAAACCAAGTTCTTCACTGAAGGTAGGCAAAATTCATGACATCGATGTGGTTCTTTTAGCAAGACATGGAAGAAACCATACAATACCTCCAACACAGGTAAATTACCGAGCAAATATACAATCTTTGAAAGATCAGGGATGTAGTCACATCTTAGCCACTACAGCATGTGGAAGTTTAAGGGAAGAAATCGGAAGAGGGGATTTAGTAATTCTAGATCAGTTTATCGACTTTACTAGATTAAGAAAAGTGAGTTTTTTCGAAGAGTTCCCTCCAGGAGAGGCAAAACATACAGCTATGCCCTATCCTTATTCTGAAGAACTTAGAAAAATACTTATTGAAACTGCTAAAGAATTGAATCTAAAGTATCATGATAAAGGAACTGTTGTTACAATTGAAGGTCCCAGGTTTTCGACCAGAGCTGAATCGGAAATGTTCAGAATCTGGGGAGCTGATGTAATTAATATGAGTATAGCCCCCGAGACAATTCTTGCTAATGAAGCAGGAGTTCCGTTTGCAGCAGTTGCTATGTCCACAGATTATGATTGTTGGAAAGATGATGAAGCACCAGTGACTTGGGATGAAATTTTAGAAATTTTTAGTCAAAATGTTAACAATGTTATTGCTTTATTAACAAATGCTATAAAAAAGATAAAATAAACAATTTAATTAAAGAATTCAATTTGACCTTTTATTTTCCTAACTCATTTTTTATTTAAATTTTAATTATAATAAAAACATTGAAATTTCTTGCTTGTTTAAACTAGGTAATACCATTTCAGATATGAATAAGAATATTTTGACATTATCCATTTATGCCTAAAATCACCTTTCTAGGAGCTTGCAGAGAAGTTGGACGTTCTGCAGTTCTAATTGAATCAAATTCAGGAACTCAATGCATTTTAGATTATGGGGTTAGATTCAATGAAGAAGAGAGACTTCCAGTATATAGTAACCTAAATAGACTTAAGGCTGCGGCATTGACGCATTGTCATATAGATCATTCCGGGGCAATACCATATCTTTATAAAAATCATCAAATCCCCCTTTTTACTAACCCTATTACTCTTAGAGTATCTGAAATCTTATTAGAAGATATGATTAAAATATCTAATTATCCTTACCCTTTTGGTTATAAAGAATTAAAAAGAGTAAAGCAACATAGTTTTTTTCTTAAAAATGGAGTACGTCAAAAAATAGATAATAATTTTTATCTCACCTTCTTCAATGCAGGTCATATTCCTGGAAGTGTTTCAATTTTAGTGCAAGTTGACAATAAGAAAATCTTGTACACTGGGGATCTTAATACAATTCCTACTAACCTCATTGATCCAGCTCAACCGAATTCTATGCCTGAAATCGATGTTTTAATTATTGAATCAACTTATTCAACAACCGAACATCCCGCAAGAAATACATTAGAAAAAAAGTTTATTGACAATGTGGTAAATACTATTGAAACGGGAGGCAATGTATTAATACCTGCATTTGGGGTTGCTCGTTCACAAGAAATTATGCTTATTTTAAAGAAATATGGATATAAAAATAAAATATTTTTTGATGGTTTAGCTCAGAAAGTAGCAATCACATACACGAATTTCCCAGATACAATAAAAGACTTTAATTTTTTTAAAAAAGCATTAAAAAGTGTTGAATTTATTTCAAGGAGAAATAGACTAAAAATTGCAAAATCTGAAAAAAATGTAATTATAGCACCTTCCGGTATGTTAAAGGGTGGCGCGGCAGTTGAACATCTCCATCATATCATAAATGATCCATATTCAGCAATCTATTTAGTAGGATATCAAATAGAGGGAACACCAGGAAGAAAACTATTAGATGAGGGTATATTTGAATTTAATCATAATCAAAGAAATACAAATTTGCAGGAACCAATTAAAATTAGAGCGAATTGTGATATTAATTATTTTGATTTTTCTAGTCATGCTGATAAAATTCATTTATATCAATATATTAACGATCTGACTTTAAATAAAAACTCCAACTTTATTTTTTGTGTTCATGGGGATGAAAAAGCAACAACAAATTTTGCAGGAGATTTGAGTAATAATGGTTTTAATTCCATTGCTCCTGAAATAGGAGAAACTTATCAAATTTAAAATCAGAAATATTAAATTATTAATTCTTCAATTGTCTCTTTACTATTAAATCGCAATTATCTAAAAACTCACTTATTTTACCAATAGGAACCTTGGTTCCAGCAGCAGGTGGATGACCACCACCTAATGCATTTAAGTGGCAAAGTTCCAAAGCTTGTCTTATAACTTCAGAAAGATTTACACCCTTGTTTACTATATCTTCATGTGCCCTTGCCGATATTTTATACACTTCTTCCCCTTCTCTTTTAGCATATCCAAAAATCGGTTTACATTTATCTATTATGCCACTTTTATCAAAAATCAACATCGAAGCTATAGTTCCTATAATATTTTCAGGGATTACCTCTTCACCAAAAAAGTATTGAATATTCTCTTTAAATTGTATTTTTTTATTATCCTGAATCCAAAGCAATGCTTCTTGTATTGTTCGTTTGTATGTTATTAATTGTTCTTGAGCTTTTCTATAAGCAACTTTGCGGTCTCCCATCGCAATAGCAATACCTAATGAGCCGTTATTACTTCTTCCACATGAATTCAATAAATTAGAAAAATCATTAAGATCATGAAGTTCCGAACCTATTATTTCATGTTTAAGTACATATCTATTAACAATTAATTTAGAAATGATTTCTGCTGGTTCTATATCTAACTTTAAGGAAACAAATTCTATAATTGCTGAAGAGATTTTTTGTTTCTCATTTTGAGTTAAATCATTCAATGTCTTTATATTTCCTTGTGAATTTTCCATTAAAATACCTAATTTTTGCAAAAATTTTAAGGTTTTACTTGTATTTCCACTAAGTCCGGGCAAATTAATTTCAGAAGAATAAGCAATCGACTCATTTAATGGTTTAATTGGTGAAAAATTCAAATCATCAATCACTTCAACTAAATCAGCAACAAGCGCATCATTTAAAATCAAGCTATTCAAACCAAAAAAAGTATTATTTGGACCTTGATTTTGAATATCACCAGTTGCCCCAACTAGAGCTATAGAAGAGAGATCTATATTTTTATTATTTAGGGTTTTTGCAAAATAATAACAAATGCCCGCCCCAGATACTTCATTACTCCCATCAATATCATAAAAATAGGGGTTAATGTGCCATGGTGTTGATTTAAGATATACTTCTCTAATTTTTTCATCGGTTTTATTTACAACTTCTTGAGGTAGATGGTGATCAAGTATCAGATATGGTATCTCTTTTGATAACTTAGTTTGAAGTTCTAAATATTGTCCACTTCCAAAATCGGAAAAAATTAAAAAAGTATTATTGTTACTATTTTCTGCGATTTTTGTTATTTCTTCTCTCTCTAATTGCTTTAATATGGAAATTTGAAATGAGATTTTTTCTCTATAGAGAGCTTTTCCGATAATCGCTCCCGACGTTAACCCATCAGCATCAAGATGAGTATAAATATGCACAGAACCTTCAATACTATTTAAATGATTATAAAAAAATTCTTTTGTTTTAATTAAATCTGAATTGAGATGATCTAATTTAGTATTTATTTGGGTCATAATTTTATAAAATTTTAATATCAACTAGCCTTAATATATTAAAATAAGAAATTAATAATAAATACTCAATTAAAAAACTTTAATGTGAAAAAAATGTATCAAATAAAAATTAATCAACTAGCTTTAAACCTAGTCAAAAAATTAATTGATAATAAGGATTACTACAAAGCAAAAATTCAGAAATTGGAAAGTGGCGCAACGGTTATAGATATGACGGATGGTTCTTGGGATGGTGGCAAATTAGTCGGAGAAATTTGTATGGGGGGATTAGGAACAGTGGAATTTTCAAATTATAATTTAGATAATCACTTTTTTCCAGCAGTTAACGTATACACTTCTTATCCTATAATTTCTTGCTTAGCATCCCAATTAGCTGGATGGAGTGTTAAATTAAAGAAAGAAGTAGAAAAAGATGGAAACATTAAAAAAAAAGTTGTATTTCAATCATTAGGGTCAGGACCTGCTAGAGCAAAAGCAAAAGGAGAAAAATTGTTTGAGGAAATCAATTATAATGATGACTCTGATTGCGCTGTCATAGTTTTTGAAACCCGGGAAATGCCTAATGAAGAAGTAATGTCAATAGTAACTGAAAAATGCAACGTTAGCGCTGAAAATACGTATGCTGTCTGTGCTCCTACAGCAAGTTTAGTTGGATCTATTCAAGTTGCAGCTAGAATTGTCGAAACGGGTATTCATAAGCTTCATGAAATTCACTTTCCTTTAGACATAATAATGGATGGATTTGGAACAGTTCCAATAGCACCTATTGCTAAAGATGATTTTGCAGCGATGGGCCCCCCAAATGATGCAATGTTTGCAGTGGGTAAAACTTTTTATACAATTAAGATAGAAAAAGAAAAGGAAGAAGAAATATTTAATATCATTCAAAAGGCTCCAGCAAGTACGTCATCTAGTTATGGTAAACCATTTAATGATATATTCAAAGAAGCAGAATATGATTTTTATAAGATAGATCCTGGATTATTTGCCCCCGCAATTTATACGATAAATAACATTAAAACAGGAAAGAATTTTACTGTTGGAACTAAAGATGAGAATTTGTTAAAATTGTCTTTTAGATTATAATTTTTTTAATTAAAAGAAATCTCTAAAAATTAGTTAATTCTTCTTGATACTTTATAATTTCCGCATCAGAAATATCTCTATCAAATTTAATTTCCTTTTGAATTCCTAAATAAGCACATGCTATTTTTGCCGCAGCCGCAACTTCAGCTTTTTTAAGCGTAATAGAATAATCTTCAACTGGCCTGGAATGAGTATCATACCCTGATGTTCTGTAATATCCGTCACTTAATGGTTCATCATTGGAATAAGACGTGTTATAATACTGTTCACGATCATGTTTATGTTCTGTCATTTGTAAAGCTCTTTCAGATTTCATTTTATATAACAAGGATGCCATTTTATCAGCCACCTTAAAGGGAAGTTGATTTTTAACAATTAAACGGATGATATTATTAATGTCAAAATAATTCAAGGTATCAAATTTAACCCGTAAAAAACTCTTTAAATTTTCAGAATCTTTTTCACATTCAATTTCTGTCCAATCATGAATCGCTAATCTCCTTCGGAAAAAAAATAGTTCCCAATCTATGCCTAATTCTTTTAAAAACTCTAATAACTTTTCATCATTAGGTTTACGGGTTTCTATTGTAATGAAGAGCTGAAGTCCATAATATTTATGTTCTTGTTGTAGAAAATATCCCCGTTGCTGCATAGACGCTAATATCTTTATCTTAACATAAAAGATATTCTCTGAGGGATCTTTTTTTTCACATTTTAGATATACAACATTACCTTCTTCGTTGATATATTCTGCATCTAAAAACCCCAAAATGCTATCATCATTATCCTTTATAAACTCTCTTAAGCCACTTAGGGTGGGTTTTACATCATATTTTACTAAATCACTGTCTCGAATTGTCACATAATCTCTTTTACTGCTTCCAATTGCTAAACGTATAGCTCTTACTTTTAAATCTTTCTCTTCGCCAAATACATTTTTAAATGCATCGATAAGTGGAAATATTTCATCCTCTAATATTTTAATACTTGCCATAGAGCTTTCATAGGGTTCTGCTTCACTTATAAATTTATTGATGACGGGTGCTTCTGAAGCTTCAACTTCTATCTCATAATCTTTAGCGAGATTTTTTCTAATAACACAAATAGATCTCTTTTTTTCATTATACATATAGAGTGAAGTTGAACTATCTAAAACTGCTCGAAATTGCTCTTTTAATTTATCCTCAGCATTTTTTGATTTTAATTTTCTGCTTCTCATGTTTATTTAAAACAATCAAATTATCTCTATGTCTATTTTTAAATAAAAAAAATAATCTTATAATCTTATGGATATCAAAAAATAAATTGTCTTTTGATTAACAAATTTCTAAAGTTAATAAGCAAAAAAATAATTTAAAAACCAGTATAGTTCAATGATTTACTGAAAATAAAAAATAAATTACCCAAATATCCTGATTATTTTATCTCTTGCTCTAAAAAGTAGTTGTCTCCTTTTTTAATATATATCATGGTTGAACCAAAATTATTTCTTACAGTAATTTTATTCCCTTCAACGTTTAAAATTTCTATTGAATAGGGTAAACGTCTACCTTTCATAATTTCTTCAGCTATTTGCTTCTCTTCTTCGTAATCCATAATTAGCAAAGTTAAGTATTAAAAAAAAATTTTATGATTTTAAATTATACTATAAAAAAAAAATTTCATCCTTAGTTTGATGCCTTCCCAGTAATCTCTTCTACTTCTAATCTCATTATCAACATGTTATAAAATACATCATTATTGGATAAAAATTTCTTTCTCAAAGCAGAAGGATTTTTTTCTAAATGAGTAAAAAGGATATTTAATGCATACCTCTTCTCTTCTAAATCCTCAATAATAAGAAGCTTCCCCCAGAACACAACAGAACGATAAGCATGAGAGCACTGGTTATTTTTATATCCTAAATCTTCAATAATAGTCCCGCAAGCAAAAGGATTGTTTTTTAAAAAAAAAAGTTTTGCTCCTTGTTTTGCAGTGTGGAAATATAAACAATTTTGTAGCAGATCATATCCATAGCTTAAAGTAACGATATATGGCTCATTATCATTACATAATGCAAGCGTTGTATATTTTCCATTTTTGATTATTTCAGAGATTATATTAGGACTAGTAATTTGTCTTTCAGATTTTTGCATATGATATTTTTTCATTTTATTGCATCTCTCAGTAGCTAAGATAATAAGATTAATTTATTTAAAAATTATTTACTTTGTCCCTCTTATCATTTTCTCGTTTTTCACATTTAAAGTTTAGGATTTTCATTATAGTTATTAAAAAACGCCCGAAATTTTAATAAAAGATCAATTTTAAAATATAGATACACTTTTAATTAAATATATAATACGATTAATACTATTAAAAATAGCTGGGGAATATGGCTAAACAGCAACTAGATATTGGATTTTTTTCTGCAGTTTATAGCCAGATTAACGGACATGCCCACGCAGTAAGATTTTTATCAGAAGCTATAGCAAAATTAGGGCATAATGTTCATGTATTTGCTCCTAGAATCCAAGATGGATATGAGAAGCCTAAAACTCTACATTTTCATGATCTTGGGGGAGCTATCATAGGAAAAAATACAGGATTTGTTTTAAGTGCGCCCCTGCAAAAAATGTTTTTTTGTCAAGAGGATTATCTCGATATAGCACATATTCATACCCATGCAACGATAGGTACTTTAGCAATTAACTGGGCAAAATACCTTGGAATTCCAATGATAGGCACTCATAATAGTCCAATGGTGTATTACACTGCTCAATATGTACCTCTTATAGGAAAACTACTCACTAAATCAGACTTTATATGGAGATATGAGCGTCATATTTTGGATAAATATGATTTAGTTCATGTACCAACGGAATCCAAAAAGCAATTACTACGAGATCATCGATTTAAGGAGCCAATGGTCTGTTTTACTAACGGGATTCATGATTTGTACTATTCTGATGTCAAAGAAAATGGTATACGCGAGAAATATAATATACAAGATAAGAAAGTTTTATTATATGCTGCTCGATTATCTACTGAAAAACATCCAATAAGTATAATAAAAACCTTCAAAGAAGTTCATAAAGAAGTACCGGATGCTCATTTACTTTTAGTTGGAAATGATGGACCTTCAAAAGAACATGTTAAAAGATTAATTAAGAAAAAAGGATATCGAGATTTTGTATCATATATTGGTAGAGTATCATTTCCAGATTTGTTAAAGTTATATAATACCGCGGATCTAACAGCCTTATGGTCTTGGGTTGAAGCTGAAGGCCTCGTAATTCTTGAAGCTATGGCTCAAGGAACACCGAATGTTGGCGCTAATGCATGTGGGATTAGCAATCTTATTAGACATGGAAAAACTGGTTATCTCGCTAATGATCTAAATCAATTTAAAGATTATGTTGTTAAATTGTTAAAAGATGATGATCTACGTGAGGAGTTTGGCAAAAATGCCAAAGAAGTAGCTCAACAATATAAGGTAAGTGAAATAGCTAAAACATGGATAAAAATATACAAATTTGCTATAAATGAATTATATCCTCTCCGATATAAACGTGAAGAGAGAAAGAGAAGAGTAGAGCTTGTTAAGGAATTTGCTCATAAAATACCGAATATTGCATTTTAAAATTAATAATTATGCGAAATAACCGCATTTAATTTTAAATTTTTAACTTAAAGAATATAGTAATTAATTTTTATAAATCCTCTATTTTTTGTACTCATTTGATATCCTTATTGGAAAGATTAGGTATTTTGGACACTGGTTATTATTAAATAAGGATGCTGTTTCAATAATCTTATGGTGAAATTGACTGAAGTTATCCAGGTAGCCAATTCATTCGAATTCTCAAATGTATGTCATTTAGCTAAAAATCTTTATAATTTGGCTAATTGGTATGTTAGACAGGACTTCTTCAATTTAAATTCTATTTTATAGTATTATGATTTAGATTTTATGCTTAAAGACAAAAATGCTTACCAGACCCTTCCTTCTCAGACATCTCAGCAGGTACTAAAATATGTGCGTAGAAATTGGAAGTCATATTTTAAAGCTCTAAAAGAATATAACGTTAGTTTTAAGAAATTTAAAACAAGGCCTAAAATTCCACAGTATAAACGAAAAAACGGGGAATTTATTGTAATTTTTACCAACCAACAATGCAAGATTAAAGGAGGCTATCTATATTTTCCAAAAAGAGTAAATCTTAACCCGATTAAAACAAGACTTACAGAGAGATTAAGAGAGGTAAGAATAATCCCGTTAGGTATAAAATATAAAATAGAAATCGTATATGAGAAAGAAGAGGATAATTTAGGATTAAATACAGATCATATTTTAAGTATTGATTTAGGGTTGAATAATCTCATAACTGCGGTAAATAATAATGGTTGCCGACCATTTATTATTAAAGGTGGGATGATAAAATCTCTAAATCAATATTATAACAAACAATTGGCCTATTATAGAAGTATTGAAAACAAGAAAGGTAACTTTTCTGATACAAAACGAATTCAAAAACTCCATTTAATCCGGACCAATAAAATTACCACCCTATTTCATCGAATCTCGAAGAACATACTTACATATTGTGTTCAACATAATATTGGAACGATTGTAATAGGCTATAATACAAACTGGAAGCAAAAGATCAAAATTGGAAAAAGAAATAATCAAAAATTTGTGCAAATCCCTTTCTTAAAATTAAAAAAGCAAATCGAATATAAGGCTCAGTTAACTGGAATTCGCGTTGACACAATAGAAGAATCCTACACGTCTAAATGCTCTTTCTTGGATAATGAACCCATCGAGAAACGGGATAAGTATGTAGGAAAAAGAATTTCCAGAGGCCTGTTCAAAACCTCCAACGGTATGTTACTTAATGCTGATGTAAATGGCGCATATAATATTATGAAAAAAGCATTCCCAAATGCCATTTCGGAGGATGGGATAGAGGCATTCGGACTGATGCCACAAATATTTCAACAAAATATAGTTGATAATTGTATTTGAAATAAAATGAGTATAGTTTTACTCGTTTTGATAGTCTTAGGTATTTAAGCAATCCATAATTTATTTTCTAAATAATAACAAAAACAATAACTTATTTTTTATAATGCCAGAAAATTCAACGAATCATCAAACAAATAATATTGAAACTGGAGAAGAAATTACTCAATCCAGTGAGGATACTAAAGAACTTATCTCTAAAGAATTTGTCCCTCATTTTTTACCTACATACCGGATTAGAACATTATTATTTCCTATACCAATAATTTTAGTAATAATTTTTGCGGGATTATTAGCATATCTTACATATATTATCGCTGGGATACAAGTAGATGGTAGTTATTTTCCTGAAGAGGAATTTGGAGCTGCTGCGGTTTTCTTAAATGCTGTTATATTCACTTCAATGGCTGCAGTATCAGCATTCATTATAATTTTTTTAATAAAAAAAATTGGTATAAAGGTTTTAAAATATATATTTGGGTTGAGTTTTGGATTTATAGGCTTTTTCCTGACATATATGTTTGCTGAGGTTATTACCTTTTTAATTTTTATTCAATTTCAAGAAACAACATTATTAATTAATCTATATGGGTTAATCATTAACATATTTTTACCGTTCTTTATTGGGCTATTCGTCTTTTATCTTCTTTTCAAATATTTTACTTCAAAATCAATTATGGTCAAAAATTCTATTGTCTTATATATCAGTCTATTAATTAGTGCATCAATGAGTATAATTCTACCACTTTGGACTACTATTGCAATTTTAATAGGAGTATCTTTGTGGGATATATTTGCTGTTCTTTATAAACGTGGACCAATCAAAGAAATGATTGATCTTGCTTCAACTCAAGATGAATATGATTATACTATGGAGGAAGAAATAAAAGATAAGATAGAAAAAGGTGAAGCACTCTATGATACATCTAAATTAGAAATCGGTATCGGAGATCTAGCTTTTTATAGTTTACTTACATCAAGTATTCTTATTCACACCAGAAATATTTTTCTAATGATGTTTTCAACTATAGCTATAATAATCGGGACAGCTATAACAATTTCAGGTTTGAAGCGAAACAAAATTCTTCCTGGGCTCCCCATCTCAATATTCTTAGGAATTGGTACATTTTTGGTATCGCAATTAATTTTTAGTCTTTTAATTTAATTATCATCAAAAATTAATAACAATTAGTTTTTAAGCGATTTAATTTAATTTTAAATTAACTAATTGTGGAAGTAATAGTAAAATGGATAATATACAAAAGATAAAAGTTTTTACAGTTATAGGAGCAGGAACTATGGGAAGAGAAATAGCTCAAGTTGCTCTAATGTCTGATTTATTCTCAAAAGTTTACCTAAATGACATTAATGTTAAAAGCCTTGATGGTGCATCAACTTTCATTAAAAATGGTTTACAAAAAATTGAATCAAAAGGAAAGCTAATTCAAGGTTTAACAGCGTCGAATTTAATGAAGAAATTAGTTGTCGATACTGATTTAAATAATTGTATTAAGGATGCTGATTTCATTGTTGAAGCCATTCCCGAAGTTATGGAACTAAAACAAGAATTATTCAAAGAATTGAGTGAAAAATCAACCCAACATGCCATTCTTGCGACAAATACTTCTACAATGAGTATTTCAGGAATTGCTGAAGCGTCCATTAAACCAGAATTTGTAGTAGGTATGCATTTTTTCACACCTATTCCTATACTGCGCTTAATCGAAGTAATTAGAGGAGAGAAGACATCAGATCATACATTTGAAACCGCAATTTCGCTAGGTCAAAACCTTCCTGCTCTAAAGGGAAAGAGATATATTGCTAAAATAAATAAAGAAAGTCCCGGTTTTATCGTGAATCGCTTAACAATAGCTAGTGGACTTTTCTTTAATTGGTTACTAGATATGGCACATGAAAAGAGTATCCCCATAGAGGAGATCGATAATGATTATGCTAATCCCCCAGAATTAGGGCCTTATGCAAAATGGGACTACCTTGGTTTGGATATAATTCACGATACCTTTAAATATTTTTCAGATAAAGTTTCTCCTCAATTTAAACCAGGAAAAACTTTGAACAATCTTATTAAGCAAGGAAATTTGGGTAAAAAAACAGGTAGAGGGATATATGAATGGATCGATGGGTTACCTAAACGAATTTCTTCAAAAAAAGCAAATCTCTATAAATTAGAATATTATTTTGCCATACAATTAAATGAAGGATGCAGACTTTTACAAGAAGGAATAGTTTCTAATTATAAAGTTATTGATGATACTATGCTTGCAGGGATGGATATGCCAGGACCCTTTGCTGCGGGAAAGAAAAATTACGAAAAATGGTCCGAGCTTCTCGAAGATTTGGTAAATATCACGGGATTGGACTACTTTAAACCATGTGAATTAATGAAATCGGGAGAATTTTTAACCATGAGAAAATAATTCTATGAAATTAACGCTATAACCATATATTGATATTTGAATTTAAAATATAGTCTGGAATTTCTTTAATATTATTTCCTTCTAAATCCAAATATTCCAGTTTAGTTAAATATCTCAAAGAATTAGGCAGTTTTTCAATCTGATTTCCCATTAGATCAAGCTTTTCGAGAGATAGGAGATTATTAATAAACTTGGGTATCTGTTTAATGTTTTGATGTCTAATAATCAATTCCTTTAAATATTTTAATGTAAAAAATTCATTTGGTATGTTCTTAATCTGGAAGCTGTAAAAACCATATAAATAAATCCCTGTTATAAATCCAGATTCATTAATTTTATAATTACAAGCATATAGTTTATTTAACTCCTGTTTATTTTCTAATTTTTCAATCTTTTGTCCAATCATAACTTCTAGGCTAATTAAAGCAAGAACATCTTCCTTATTAACACCTTCTTTTATATATTTCATTGAAAAATTTTGCATTAATAATTGACGAAAAGAGTTCTCATCTAATTTTAAGTCAAGATTGTTTGTTAGAGTCAACTTATTGAGGGATTTTAACCTTAACCAATCAATTTGTGGAATTCTGGCAAAATTATTCCAGTCTAGAAATAATTCTTCTAAATTAAATAGTTGTTGGAATGTTTTTGGTAAGGTGCTTAGATTATTATTCCATAAATTAAGGGAGGTTAAATGCGTCAAATGTCCTATAGAATCGGGGAGATAATCAAGGTTCCATCCTGCTAAATCTAGTTTTATTATGTGATTGTTTTTAATCACAGGTTTAAAAAAACCTAACTCTTTTGTTTCTTTCATACATTCTAAATTTATTAAAAATTCCATTTCTTTAGGGTAAATCAAGTATGTTTTAGCCTGTTTGCTTATGAATTTATCATATAAAGAATTTGATATATCACAATTTCGATATTTTAAAGCATTTATAAGTCCTTTAATTACCAAGAGAGACCTCTCATTTTCAATAATATATTTTAATGCATGTGTACCGTAATTTATGAAATCCTTAACAATTAAGCTTGCTGCTTCGGCTCTTATTACCGAATTCTCATCACTTATTACAATATTTTCCAAAATTTCATAAACTTCTTTATTTCTTATACCAAATTGTTCTATTGCCTTTAATGAAGCAACTCTAGTTTTTAGAATGTCACAATTTTCTAAAAATGAAATAATTATCTTCTGAGCCTCTGTTTTACTCGGATTATCCCTTAATTTTTCTGCAATAAAAGTAGAAGTCAAAATTTTCTCATAAACAAGTGTTAAATATCATTAAAATTAACAATTCAATTATATTTATGGTTGATGCTAATAAACATAAATTAATTTCACTTATTCATATATATAATTTAAGAACAATCAATTTAATTAATAAATCTGAAAATGACTAACTTAGTGAAAACGGGTTTTGAGAAAATTGTTGATTTTTTCAATAATGAACTTGAAGTAAATCAACCAATTGCTATTGCAGAGGTAGTTGAAAAGACTGGTTTTTCATGGAGTTTTATTAAGAAAACTTTAGCTAAAATAAGCAATGATTATAATGGATTTCATTTCGAAAAATCCGGTAGCACCTGGATTACTTGGAAGGATAGAGACCATATTATTCCTAAACTAGAAAATACTTGTTCTCGCTTTTTAGATGATGAAGACGAATGCTAAGTTATAAATAAATCCATATCTTGTTATCTAATTTTGCAATTTGAATTGGTTCTTTTTTAGTTTTTTCCCTGCAAGATATAAAATACAACAACCAGGGCATATTGGCATAAAATGATTCCTCTCTATAAATTCTCTGAACTTCTTATAGCTAGCCCCATTCCAAATTTCAGAAATACTGTTCTCATTTAAATTACCAAGTATTAAATCGTAAAAGATATGACAAGGCGCTACTTCTCCTGAAGCAACAATATCTGCGGATATCCATGGAATAAAGCACTTTTCATAAAGATCAGACATTTGACCCCAATTAGACATAAGATATGCTTCTAAATTATCTGGAGAAAAAGTAGGTGGAAGAAGCAACACGCTTCTATTTCGACTAGTATAATAGTTACGAACTTTATTAACTTGTCTCGATAACTCGCTTTTATCTATTCCATTAAATTTCGATGGTGATTGAACCATACCTCTCCAATAATTATCACTTTGGATTCCAAATTCTGAAATAAGTAGTTTGGCATATCTCTCTCCCATGTCATTTGTAAGATAATTCTGCATCTGAATTGTTATTTGGTTTATTTGTGAAATATTAATATCCTGTAAGAAAAATTGTTCTACATCTTTATAATTATCAGGAGTTACAGTATAAATTATATCAATTAAAGGTTTTTTTACTCTTCTTTTCTCTTTCAGCTCAAAAAGATGATTTATTCCATTTATTGCCTTTTCATAACTACCTAAACCTCTCTGATTATCATTGATCTCTTGAGGTCCATCAATAGAAACCCTTACCAAGTCAAATTCTTTATTTACCATTAATTCTGCCTTATCAAACAAAAGAGTTCCATTTGTGGGAGTGTCAACAAAGCTTTTATACTTTTTAATCTCATCAATTAGTTCTTCAAAATATGGATAAAGTAGAGGTTCACCCCCAAAAAGAGAATAATTTGGTGTAATGGGCGCCAGATCCTTTATAAGATTTTTAACAATGTTGAAATCTAATACTTTAGGTTTATTTTTGGCTTTAGAATCTATATATGCTCCATTTTCACCCCAATAATAACACATTTTACATCTCAGATTACACATTTCGGTTAGTTGAAGTGTAATAAAGCGGGGTAAATTAAGATTCTGCTTAATAATAATCCCTCTTTTCCTTTTTATGAAATCTTTTCGATCTATAAAACTTTATTGTTAATAATTATTACTTATCCAAGAATAAAGGTTAATTGAAGCAAAAATTATAGCGCATCTATTACTTCAAATCCTTCTTTTATCAGTGCTAAGACGCTACAATAATTAATAAATTGATTTTGCATCCTATCTATTACTTCTTCTGGAACCTTTGATCGAGGCTTACCATGTTTAAGATCATTCTTTATTCTTTCCTTAGCTAGTTCTGGAGTTACCTCAAATAGTTTTGCCCTCAAGTTGCATTTCGGGAGGTTTTCAATAAAAAGTCTCCTGTAATAATAATTCACATTTGTCGCATCAAGAATAACGTTTTTCCCATTTATTAATCTATTAAATACTCGTAGTTTAGCTTCATTCCATACGATCCTATCTTGACTCAAATCAGAAATTTTTCCAGTTATTTCTTGGCGAATTTCATCTGGACTTATCACTTCATAATTCATAGCATCCAATTTCTTTTTATTAAGATTAATCCAATGAGTTTTTCCACTGCCGGGTATTCCAATTAACATTAAAAAAGTAGGAGAATTTTGCAAAATCTGAATCTTCTCTTCTATAGGATTTAGTCTTTTAAAATATTATTTTATAGGTTTTTTATACGATTAATAAATATGATTACTGAAATAATTTTTTGATTTTTTCATTACAGAATTTTTTGGTTTAAACAATTATCAAATTAAGCGTTATTTTCAGTTTGATAATTATTTTAAAATATAATTTAAGATTCGGGATTCCTTTTTAAGGGGTTATAAAATAACTTCGTTTATATCGAGAGTACGAAATTTCACACTATCTTTATATTTTATGGGCTATTTTACTAAGCATCTTATTAGTTAAAGTTTAAAGTGCAAAATTTAATGAAAGTGGAAAAATCATCCCAAGATCTTGAAAATGAAGTAATATATGCAGGATTATGCATACATTGTGGCAGTTGTAACGCTTTTTGTCCGCATATGGATTTTAACAAGGAGACTGGCGAGGCTTACGTGGTAGATGAATGTGCAGAAACAGTAGGATTATGTTACAATGCTTGTCCTCGAAGTTTTCTTCCAGTATCAGAAATTGAACAAAAACTTTTTGGTCAAACTCGAGTTGATTTAGCTGTTGGAGTTTATAAGGATATTATTCAAGTTAAATCAAAAACTAAAGATCCAATTTTATATAATTTGGTATTAGCTGCTTTTGAATCAGGAGTTGTTAAACACTTCGTGTTAAGCGAACCTAAAAGTAAGAAACCGCCTGTTGCGTTCCCTATTGTTGTTGACAATGCTAAAGACGCTAAAAATTATATCCCCGAAAAAACAATGGATAATGCAGGCCCATTGATTACAGGTATTGGTCAAGCTTATCTTGACAAGAAACGGGATATTGGAATTCTTGGAAACCCTTGCCATCTTCAAGGACTCGCAAAAATACTAACTAGTGATTTTAATACAGGCGCTGAGAGGACAAACTTCAAGTTAGCCTTCGCTTGCAGTTCTGGCGGAATGACAGGCTGTAAATATTGCACTGATTTTTCAGGAGAATTCTCAGATGTCTCGTACAGCCCATGGGGTGCCCCAAAAGGCTCGGGAGAAGCATTTCTAATAATCAGAACCGATGTTGGTAAAAAAGTAGTAGACCAAGCAATAAAGAAAAAGTATATAGAAGTCACCAATAAAGAACCTGATCTTAGTGAAATGAAAAACTTCCTTAATAAAAAACGTAAGAAAAATTTCCTAACCTTAGTTGGGAAAGACAAAATCACTGCAAAATATCTTCAGATAGATGTAAATGAACTTAAGGATTTATTAGAATAGTTATTGAATAACTTATATTACATTTTTATTTTTTATTATTCTTTATATTAAAATTTCATATTTAAAATTAAGTCACAGAGAGTCTCAAAAAGATTTTCCACGTTTTCTCCCGATTTTGAGCTAGTTTCAGCAAAATAAGAGATTTCATTCTTTAATGCAAAATTCTTAGCATCTTCAATCTTTACTGTCCTTTTAGAATTGCTAAGATCTAATTTACACCCCACTAAAATAAATAAAGGATTATTAGCATGCATTTTTGCTAAATCATACCATTCTTGTAAATTTTGGAAACTTGAATATCTATTAATATCATAGCATAATAGACAACCTAAAGCTCCTCTTGCATAATTAGGTAAGAAAAACCGAAAGCGCTTTTCACCAGCAAAGTCCCACAATTGAAACTTGATATTTTTATTTTCCCTTGTTGTCTGCCAAGTTGCCAAATCTGTCCCAATTGTTATGCGCATTGGTATGAATTGTCCTGTAATTAATCTCTGAATCATAGTACTCTTGCCAACTCCACCATCTCCAACGACAATAATTTTAAAAAGATAATTCTTGACTTCAACTGCTTCTTCAGTCATGATAATTTCCATAAAATAAAAATTACATAAATAATAAATTGCGTTTTTATAAATTTTTATTCTATATCATATAATGCACGAGATTTAGTATTTATTTTTTTTAAATTATTAATTACCCGCAATCGATTTTCTTCCGGGAGTGCTTTCAAAATAGGAATAAGTTCTAATTTATTTAATCTAATAATATCTTTATATGCAGCAATTAAAGAAATAATAGAAATCAATGGAAAAATTACTAGTGTTATAAATATCGTAAAGGCAAAAATTAAGGGTTTAGAACCTTCAATTCCGGTACCAGGTAAATTAACTTCAATCCCATATATTAAGTCAACTTCTATTAGAAATTGAAGAGTAATATTCATCAAATTTAGAAATAGAAACAATAAAAAATTACTAAGTGTTAAGAATTTTAACTTTCTGTATTTTAAGCTAGACAAAATAATATTATTTGTCTCCTCTGTAGAATGATCTTCAGATGATACATTCACTATGATATTGCAATTTTTCCAAATATCAATGAACATCCAATAAAACCCAAATGCGTAAATGAAGCCAAATAAACAAATAAAATAAAAATTATATTCATTTATCAACTGGGGATGATAAATTGACTCCGCACCGAGCCAAAAAACTAAAATTAATTGAAATAAACTAATAAAATTCAACCTATTTGCATGTCTTTTTTCTGAGCCGAGTGGATTATATGAAAGTTGAGAATTCGGAGTATATATTTTATTTTTATTTATACTTATTATCCTAAAAAATAAGGAGAACGCAAACGAAATCATTGGAAAAGAAAGCAAAAACAAGTTCTGCCAATTTTGAGAAATAATAAATAGATATAATGATATAAAAATAATCAAATCTCTTAATAAGGTCTCATTAAACACTTCCCTAAGCTTCAAATATCGCTGATTAGAATTATGTTCACTCATTTTTATATAAAATTTAGCATTAATAATTAAACTTATATACTCTATAGTTATATAAATTCTGAATTTATATTACAAATGAAAGAACTTTAGCTAATCTTGTTATGAAATTTTGTCCTAAATGTGAAAATCTACTACAATATCATAATGGTAATTTATATTGTAAATTTTGTGATAGATATTGGCATCAGTATAATGATGAATTGAAACTTACATTAAATCAAACTCTTATTAAAAAAGATATAAATTTATTAGAAAAAGAAGAAAAAATTAAGAAAGTTAGTGAAACCACAAGTTATAAAACGCTAACTTACCGTAATTTTTTTCCATACGAGGAATATAGACAACATCAAGAAAAAATTATCAAAGATATAGAATTAGCCTCCCAAGAAAGAAAAAATACATTATTAGTTGCCCCAAATGGCACTGGAAAAACAATAGTGGCCTTAAGTTCCTTTTTACCTATAGCAATTAATAAAAATTTGAAAATTATCTATCTGTGTAGAACTCATGCTCAAAATTCAAGAGTTATAAAAGAGCTAACAAAAATTTCAAACTACCTTGAAAGCATTAACCCGAATTTAAAAGTAAATGGGCTCTCTATTAGAGGGAGGAATGAAATGTGTCTAAACAAAACTTTAGTATCTCTTAAACTCAATCCTAACGAATCTATGGCAGTATGTACTGATTTAAGAAAAAATCGAAATTGTAGTTATTTTTTAAACTTACTTAAGAAAAGAGGTCAAAATGATAATCCAATTAATATTGCACCAGATCTTTTAAATAAACCTGTTGATGCGGGAGAGTTAATTAAATATTGTGAGGAAAAAAAGTTATGTCCTTACTTTTTAAGCAAGTATCTTTTGAGCGAAATGCGATTAATAATATGTAATTATCAATGGATTTTCCATCCATTTATTAGGGAAAATTTTCTTGCTTTTATAGAGAAAGAACTTGATGATTGCATTTTAGTGCTTGATGAATGCCATAACATTATCGATATGGCTACAGATATTAACTCTGATTCGATCTCACCTTATTCATTAAGAATTTGCCTAAGAGACTTAGAATTATATCATTCTCCAATATTAATGCAAAGTTTCATTAAAATTCTGTTAAATCATTTAGAAAAGAAAAAGAAGCAATTAAATATAGAAGAAAAAGAAATAGATGCTGAAAATTTTTTATTTCAAGTTTATACAAGATTGGGTTTGTCAGACTTAAATAGCTTTAAAAACTTTATAAAAGAATTACATGAGTTTAGCGTTTCAATCCACGATGAAAGAATAGCGAATGGTGAAATATCAAGAGATTATATCGGAGCATTAGCAGAGTTTTGGCTAAAATGGATCAGATGTTATATTCTGGAGAATTACTTTTTCTGTTATACATCCAAAGAAATAAAAGGAAAGAATGCTATTTTCTTAGAAATTGTGGCTTTAGATCCAAGAGAAGTCGTTATCCCTGTTTTAAAATCATGTTATACTAGTTTACATCTTTCTGGAACGGTTAACCCTTATGTTTATAATAACTTGATGGGATTACAAGAAACGGGTAAAAAATTTAAGGGAATTGTAGCCGATTCACCTTTTAAAAAAGAAAATATTAAGGCAATAATTACAGATGGAGTTAATACCAGAAATGAGAATCGGACCGCTTTAACATATAAAAAGATGTTATCTAAAATAAATGAGGTTATAGCATCAACCCCCGCTAATATAGGCATTTTTTGTGCATCATATACTATTTTAAAAGATTTAATAGCAAATGGCCTCACAACTATAGCTATAAACAATAACAAGCAGCTATTCATTGAAGAACAAGGACTTTCAGCTTCTGAAAATGCGTCATTAGTAAACGAATTCAAATCAATGGCACTTCCCCCCAATAACGGTGCCATATTATTAGGGGTTTGTGGAGGTCGCAATTCAGAAGGGGAGGATTATCCTGGATCCTATATGAATGCAGTAATAATAGCAGGTTTTCCTTATCATTTACCCACTCCGCGAGTAGAAGCTAAAATTAACTATTATGATAAGGTATTTAATAAGCAAGGATGGAATTTTGCATATCTGTATCCCGCAGTACAAAGAGCTAATCAAGCATCAGGAAGACCTATACGTAAACTCAAAGATAAAGGGGTAATTATATTTATGGACTCCCGTTTTAAACAAAAGTATAAATGGATCTCTGAATGGATAAGAAATGAATTAGAAATTGCGCAAGATAGAAATGGTGCATTATCTAAAATGTTAAGTAATTTCTGGTAAAACCTAATTATAGTAATTACTACAACTAACTTTTAAAACTAAGTATAATTGAACAAACAGATATTAATGGAAAAAACATCAATATCCACATAAAAGCATAATAATTTGGATTAAAAAGTAGTAATAAGCTGAGAAACAACCCCCCTACGAATCCACCTGAGAAAAAACTAGAATGCGCATATCCAAGATATTTCCCTTTATTTAATGGATTTGTTTTTTGTGCTATATAAATTTGAATAGCATTCCAAAATAATGCAAAAGAAAAGGAAACCATAATTTGACTTAATAAAAATCCAAAAAATTCAGTAGAAACCATATACCCAAAAATAGCCACACTACTCAACAGAAATCCAATGACAATAATTATCTTTTGATTCTTATTTGTTATTATTTTACCTGTAATAAGCATAAGAAAGAACTGAAGGAGTGGATTAAATCCTAAAAGAAATCCAATTTGAGTATCGCTTGTTAAGTGAAAAGACATTAACACTGCTAGAATTGTAATTATTGGTCTTACACCAAAATGTCTGAAAAAAAGCGCAAAATAAAGTGCTCTTGAAACACCTTTCTTTATTACTTGATTATTAGTATTATTTTCATAAGAATCGTTAATTTTCAAGAACTCGTTCCGCTGTAAAATTTTCGAACGTTCTTCTTTTACAAAAATGACGAAAAAAATATTAATTAAGGATGTTACAAGAATAAAAATTAGTACTGAGGAAATCTCAAATAAATCTAAAAGTACACCACCAATCTGAGAACCTAAAAACCAACCAAAAACAGAAACCGCATTGTAATAAGAAACATACTTGGGATCATTCTCTATTAATTCTTGATATAGCGAAAATATAACTCGATAAAATGAGGCAAATACTGCATAGAAAATCAAAATAGATGTAATTATCGCTATATTTGTTGAAAATAACAATAGTAAAAAAAAAGTACTAATTCCTATAGAACCTGTTAGGATAAAATAATACCGATTTTGCAATTTATCGGACAATTTACCTAAAAATGGAGGTAGAAAAGTAAAAGTAAAAGGATATAAAGTGGTAACGAATTGTATTACTGATAATTCATTTCCTAGATTTAACAAATAACGAGGAAGATAATATATCAAAGCCATTCCTGCAATTCCATTCACTAGAACTGAAGCTAAGATAAATATTACTGAATTCTTAGAAATGATCAAATAATTACACCGATCTATTTCCATGAATTACTTTAAAATATAAATCTGATAATTTTTGTGAGACTTTCTTCCACGTAAAATTCTTTTTAACTCTTCTGTAACAATTTTCTTGGATTTTTTTATAATAGTTTGAGTTTAAAAGTACATTTGATTTAATAACTTCATCTGGTATTTGGTTTATAATCATTAAAAGCTCTGGATTAAAAATAGTGTGATCTGGTGTTAATTTCACTTTTTCAAAAACTTCAAGCGCTTTTAATAGAGAAATTAAGGCATTAGCGAAATGTTTTGGGTTATCTTTATCTATTAGAATTCCAGTACCAATATCTGAATAATATCTCAAATCTATTATTGTTTCTTGAAGACCACCAACTTTTGTTGCTATTATCGGAATTTTTGATGCCATTGCTTCCAATGCCATAATTCCAAAAGGTTCCCACCGTGATAATGCGCAGTATACATCAGCACAGATATGCCCAAGATAAAAAATATCAGATGCTACTCCAAAAATTATTCTTATATTATTAGGAAATTCTTTTACGTATTTAGAATAAGATTTAATCTCATTTAGGCTATAATCAGTTGGTAAAATTAGAAATAAAAATTTAACATTGGGAATACGCTCTACTATATCAGGAATTGCTTCAAAAATTGTTTCAAATCCTTTTTGAGGAGATATTCGCCCTGTAGTTAAAACTAACGGGCCAGCTTCAGAAAAAGCTTTGATATTACCATTTTTAATAAAGGGATTTCCATTAGAAATTTCATTAATAGCGTCTAGAACTCTCTGAGAACTAATTAATGGACTTTGTACCAAATTACCAATTTTATATTCTAATAAAAACTTTTTCAACTCTTCTCTTGTAAAATTATGAGAGATTTGAGTATTAAAATAGTTCATAAGTTCAATTTGATGATTCTTAGTCACCTCTCTAAAAATATCATCATATTCCCAATCACATCCATCCCAGATAAAATCTGTTTTAAATTCAATTAATTCCTTGCCACAATTTGGAATAATATCTGATTTTAAGTAGGATTCGCTTACTGTTGTTACTAAATCAGAAACAATTGCACCTATTCTCTCAACAGTTGGAATACCTTCTTCTGGATACTGGGCAAGATGAAAAATTTCATCTATCCGTAAAGATTGAGGACCTTTAGATAATACTACTTTAATTGGGTTATTGTCAATACCACATAATGTATAGAAGAAAAATTCATACCTAGGATAGGTTAATAAGTGGATTGTTATTATTGCTGGAATTTCAAGACCATTTTGAGTTAGAATTTGTTTCATACTGATAAATGACATAACAACATGATAATCATGCATGTGCACTAGTTCTGGGATCAAATGACTTTCATTTTCTAAAAAGAATTTAACTAAACTGCGAATACCAATTGAAAACAAACATATTTTGCCCATTATCGTATCGGGACTATAAACCGTGCGATCATCAATAAATCTGGATGTAAATTCATTGTCCCCCGCTAAGACCACAACTTTGACATTTCCTATTTCAAATTGATAATAGGATATTTGATAAAAGGATTCTGAATATTTATTACTGAAATACGAAGCGTTAATCAGTCCACTACAGGAATATTCTAACTTTATCCAAGGATATCTTTCTTTTAACTTTTGGATCTGACCATGAGATGGCATAAAAGCTGTAATATCAAAATAATTTGATAAATGTTTTGCTTGATTTGCTGGTACTTCCCCTAATCCACCTACTTTAGCAACCCCAGCATATTCAAAAGTGAATATCCATACTTTCTTTTTAGTCTCTGTCACATTCTCTCAATATTGTAAAACGTTTATAAAATAGAATAACATTTGCTAAAATTATAATACGATTTAAATTATCAATTGATTTAAAAAATTAGTTTTATTAAAATTTAATTAAAAAGATAATTTGTACGGAATAGTTAGAGCAATTAAGATTAGATTTTTGCATGATGTTTCAATATCTGCCCATTTAATGCTCCAGTATGTTGACAATTAGCAAATGTTATTTCACCATTTACTATGACATATTCTATTCCTTCTGGTTCTTTACAACCATTTTCTAAGGTACCTTTTTCGTTTATTGTCTCAGGATCAAATATAACTAAATCAGCTTTATACCCTTCTTTGATGATTCCTCGATCTTTGAGTTTTAATATTGAGGCCGGCAATGAGGTCATTTTTTTGATCATTTCCTCTAAAGAAATAATTTTTTGCTCTCTAACCCATCTAGCGATAGCTCTTGGAAATGCACCATATGCTCGAGGATGCGTATTACCCCCGATAATTAAAATGGCGTCAGAACTAGGAACAACGTATTTTTGTAGAAATAAAGGAATAACACTTTTTTTTTCATTTTTTTGTTGAATTCGAATCATAATTCCCCCTTCTTCAGCAAGAATATAATCTAATAATGCATCTTCCAAGTTTTTATAGGGATATAAAATAGTTAGAGCATCATATAATGTTTTTCCCTCTACTTTGTGATTATTTAAAGCATAAATGATAATTACTCCTTTACTTAGAACTGGAATTATTTTTTTTCTAAGTAGAAATTTAGGGATCACTTTCATCTTTAATGGTGCATCTGAAAGAAACATGGAATATAACTTAGCAAATATCTCGTTTTTAATTTTTTTTCTCGTTTCTGAGTTTGTTAAATTACCTTTAAAATCATTATATACCCATGTAGGTAATAAAACAAACGATAGGCTGGTAAACCCGTCATCATATACTACAACATCCGCAGTTATTTCTAACCCTTGTTCCCTAGACTTGTTTACAAGTTCTATTGCTTTTTTAGTCAATTCTTCATATTTATATTGACTAATTACGCTCCAGTGAGATATATGAGCCCTTACATTTGCTTCCTGGGCAATTCTTATCAATTCTTTCATACCAATATCAATAACCCCTGCACCTTCATTTCGCATATGTGAATCATAGATTCCATCAAATTGGCTTACCATTCTGGAAAGTTCTATTAATTCTTCTGTTGGTGTTACTGATCCAGGAGGATAAACCAACCCTGTAGACAATCCAAAAGCACCTGCTTCCATATTTTCTTTAACTATTCTCTTCATCTCTGCTAATTCAAGATCAGTTGCAGATCTTGTCTCTGTGCCTAAAACACATGCCCTAACATTACCTTGAGGGATTAGAAATGCTAAATTGATAGAGATACCTCTTTTCTCAATTTCATTAAAAAAATCATTAAGATGGTCATATAACTCCGGAGATGAACAAAATGCTTTATTTACAAAATTAAGGTAATAATCTTTTACTTTTTTATTTGCAGGAGATACTCCAATTCCACATAAACTAACTAAAATTGTGGTCATTCCTTGTGCTATAAATGCTTCAGCATCAGTTGCTTCAAGAATAGTCAAATCTGCGTGATTATGCAAATCAATAAAACCTGGACAAACCATTTTATCCTTCGCATCTATTACTTTAGCTCCATTTGAATCAATATTCTGCTTGATTTCGATAATTTTGTCATCCTTAATTAATAAATCAGATCTAATGGCTGGAGAACCAGTACCATCTACTAACAACCCATTCTTAATTAACAAATGCATATATTATTCCCTTAAAACATTTTTATTTTAATTAATAATAAATTTTTAACTCCATTAAGTTAAATTATAGCATTAAACCTTTTATTATATCTTCTCTTAAAGTTATTAAGAACCTAACAAGTAAAGGAGAAATAAAATGTGCGATACTTATGTATGCTTATCTACATCAACTTTGGACGGAAGTGTAATTTTTGGGAAAAATAGTGATAGAATCATTTCAGAAGCACAATTAATAACATATTCCCCTCGGATAAAATATTCTAAGGGAGAAGCGCTAAATTGTACTCACATATCTATCCCACAAGCTTCTGAAACAGCCGCTGTAGTTTTAAGCCAACCTTATTTCATGTATGGTGCAGAAATGGGTGCTAACGAATATAATGTAGTGATTGGAAATGAAGCAATTATAACAAGGGAACCTCTGAGAGATTCAGGTCTTATAGGAATGGATCTTCTAAGATTAGGTCTGGAACGTGGTAGATCAGCAAAACAGGCACTCGACATTATTATAAAATTATTAGAAGAATATGGTCAAGGGGGGTTTCATAATCTAAAAGGCATTAATTACCATAATTCGTTTTTAATAGCAGACAATAAAGAGGCTTACGTTTTAGAGACTGCTGGTGATTGGTGGATTGTTGAAATTGTAAAGGATTTCCGTTCTATTTCAAATGATATTACAATTAGAGGTAAAGGAGATATGAGGCGAAAAGGAATGATAGATCATGCAATAGAAAAAAGATATTGTAAGGATGAAAACGATTTTGATTTTGCATTAACTTTTTCAAGCCAAAACGCCTTACCTTCATATGTAGAATGCTCAGCTGGGCAGTTAATAAGAAATAACCAAAAAATTACTCCCTCTTTAATGATGAATTTCTTGAGGAATCATGAGGGAAATATCTGTCGGCACAAACGCGCTGATTTAACTGTTGGTTCTCAAGTATCTCACTTACGAGGCAGTAATAAGAATGCGATCCATTGGTTCACAGGAAGTATGTTACCATGTCAAAGCATTTTTAAACCCTATGTTTTTCCTATTAGAAAGCAAAATGTCCAAGATTCTAGGCCTAAATCAGAAACAAATTCTAATTGGTTCTGGATGAAACATGCTGATTTTGTAAGATCATATATAAAAAATCCTACAACTGAAAAACCAGAAAGAGATGAATTTATATCCAAGTCACAAAAAATAGAGGCAGAAATAATCACTAAAATAAATACTTTAATTTCAAAAGAAGAATTAATTGAACCTGAACAATTTATTAACCAAATTGAAATTATTAACTTATATTCTTGGCAGAAAGCTGAAGAGCTGATCAAATGATTATTTGAGAAATCAATATCAGATAGATTTTGGTGTAATTTACTCCTCTGCTAGCGACTTAATTGAGTTAAAACTGGCAATTCTGAGATTAGTTCATATATGAGAGTGAAAAATTTAAGTAATGACAATTGCCTGATTGATTAAAAAAGATTTAATACCAAAATTCAAAAATTAAGGGTGAATTTTGAAATGAAACCCAAAAAAATCATCTAAAATTTACTACTTTATTGATTCTAGTAACTTGATTACTCCAGCTTCAATATAAGCACCACAAAGAGGGCTAAAGCACATAAATGGTTCATAACCTCCCTCTCCAGTATACGTCTCTATTGTAAATAAATAACCTATCCAATCTTGGCAATTTTGGAAAATGAATGTATCCTCCTCATTAGTAGGTGATAGTTTTAATAATTTTTTACCAATATCTTCAAATAATTCACCTGGTATAGTTAAAATGCTAAAATTTTTATCCTCATTCCCTCTTAATTTTATATATTGAATGTATGTTTTCCCATACTTTTTTAATCCTTTTGATTCTATTGTGAAAAAGGGAAAATTAACAGCTTTCTTATCAAATTTAGAGATTTTCATTAGGAAATATTTCTTTATTATCCACTTTAATTTATTTGAAAACCATACTTTTGAATAATATTTTGCGTCCTTTTGAGGAATTAGTATTGTTCTCATCGAAATATCAATTTCAATATTAACAAAGTAATCTTCTTCGGGAATAGAATTAGCCAATTTCAACGCTTCCTCAGCAATAATGTACCCAATTTTTTCTGTATGCTCATAGATTCCTACTTGATCATAAGTTAGGGTTTTATCCTCATCAATCTTCTCAAAATCAGTTCCTGAAGTAGTTATTGGATTTAAGTCCCCAGATGGACCGTTAAAGTAAATTGTTTTAACACTATTATTTGTTAGTTGATCCGTTTTGTAGATAATTCTTCCAGGATAATCCGCAGATAATTTACTATTTTTATAAGACAAGGTGGTAGGATGACATGCATAATTAATGATAAAACCAATTAGATTATTATCATCTCTATTTTTAAAAGATATGACTCCTAAATCTGGTAAAACTTCTCTTTTAGGCCATCTTCGATTAATTACTATTGCTGGGTTAAATTTCTCTTTCTTCCAAGACACTCTGCATGGCTTTAAATCTTTAAATAACTTATATACCATATTAACTATTCGATTAGCCATCCAAACAATGTATTTATCGCTTTTATTATCTGCAAACATCACTCCTTTCATAAAAGCTAATGCTCCACCGGGAAAATAAAATTCTCCGGTAAGATCAAACGAAGCATGAGTGTGCGTAGCATGTAATAGAATATTTTCCGATTTTAATATTGGATTTTTTACTATAAGCTGCTTTTTTACATATTCAACAATAGATAAGGGTAATTTTAAAATATCGATCGAAATTAATAATAGGTTTCTTTCTTTCCCCTCTTCATTATTGTTGCTTATTAGTACACCATAAGCATGAATGTTATCTAAAATTCCTAAACATGGTTCTTTACGAGAATATCCCGCTAATGGTTTCCCTATATAATCCTTAGGCGTAATACTAATCCGATTAAACGCAACTTTCATTTGATCATAATATTAAATTAATCTTCAAAAATTTTGTGTTTTTAAAATTTTAGATTTCTAACGCTTAAAATACGAAAATTTTTTATTTTTTTATTTATTTTTAGTCTTAATATTAAATTATTCCTAATAATTAAAGTGGTCTTTAATGTCATCTAATAAATTAGAAATTTTAGGGATGGAAGGAGTTATTTCCAATTATAAAAGAGGACGTCATACAGTTCATCCTAAACATTGCATAATTATATTCCCTAATATCAAAACAAGAAAAGAAGCAAATAAGTTAATTGGTAGAACCGTTGTATGGGGGAGTCCTTCAGGAAAAGAACTTAAGGGAGTCATTACTAGAGCCCACGGTAATAATGGAGCAGTTAGAGCCCACTTTAAAAAAGCGGGTGTTCCAGGACAAGCTCTTGGAACAAAAATCCAAGTAATTAAATAAATTAGTTTTTAATTACTTCTTTAATTTCAAGCCTCTATCCTTTTTTAGTGCATAAAAGCATTAAAGAACAGGTTATAATTTATCATTTTTAAGATTATATTTCAATTTTTAAATGATATTACATAAATAACATACTTATTTTAGTAGTAAATTTTGTCTACTAACTTTGATAAAGCGATTATATTTTGGTTCTCAAAATTATATACTTGGGTTTATAATTATAAATGTCGGAACAACATATTCAAATCTGCAGATTTTGTCAACGTAATATTAAATTAGGATTCTATTGTGAAGATTGTGGTATCAGTTGTTGTTCTGATTGTTTAAATGAAGAAAAAGTTGACTACTTTTTATGTCAAAAATGTGACTCCAAGGATATTAATATCTTAGAGGATGGAAAGAAAAAAGTTTGTAAAGATTGCGGCGCAGAACATATTAATCAAGTTACACAACTTTTAAAATCTTGCCCTAAATGCCATTCGCATAAAATCATAAATGTATTTGAAAAAAAAGATGAATTAGAGAAAAATTTCTTAGATTTAATAAAAAACGTGCGTACTTTTATTGAACCTTTTCGTAGTGTTTCAAATGTGTTATATACGTTAAGACAAAAGATAAATGATGCGAGAGCACCTCCTATAAAATGTTTTCATTATTCAAATATGGAAGCTGACTTATTATCTCTTTTTAAATTACTTATTTATGCAAAAGATAACTTACTTGGTAAGATTCGTAATCTAATTCAACATTTATCAATGAATAAAGATTATTTTTTCAACATTTATTCACAACCAAATTCAAATGTAAGAATTATTGAAGATATATTAGGAAACCTTAATAGAACTTATAAATCAATTGAAGATTTCGTTGAAAGTAATGTAAATACAATAAATAAAAGTATAGAACCTTTTACAAAAAATCTCAATTTTATAGAAAAAATTACATTATATTTTAAAAAATATTTCAAGTATTTAAATCTCGCAGCTGAGGAAAAACCGGTATATGCGATATATGCAAAATTGATAAATGGGTTAAGCACTCAAGATAAATATAAAAAAAATAAGGGCGTTCTTTTTATTACCAATTTTGATCTCTCATTTGTTCATGAATATGGTAGAATCAAAAAGAAGAAAGAAGGAATTTTTAAAGCTCCTGTCAAGGATTTAACAAGAGTAAAAATTGTTGGAAAAGTCTTCAAAAGATTATATATAGAATTTCCTTATGGAAGATACGAGTTTACTTTACCTCCCAATACCATCTCTAAAGTAATGGATTACATCCTCCTCGCTAGAAGTTTTGATGAAACGATTATATATGATGAAAATACTGCAAATAAATTATTTGATATTGAATTAGACCTTAGCGGTTTAACAAATTTTATTGAAGAAGCTATAAATTCATTCTTTAGTTTAAAATGTAAATACAATAACATTAATCAGAATGTGTTAATTTCTAATAATAATAATCTAAATAATGGATCATACCAAAATTTTAGCAATTATCCTAATCTTAATCAACTTAATTTAGAAACCAATCGGTTCCAAACACCCCATAACCAATTCATAAATTCCCATCCTGTGTATACTAACCAACCTCCAAATAATTATTATAATTACCTTAATAGACCCGAGAATCAATTTCTTTATCAAAAAAATAATCCGATTTTTACTCAAGGAAACAATCAATTTCAGAATGCGTGGGATTTAAAATACTATCAGCAACCCATAAGATCCTCTTATCCTATCTCTTATGATGAAGATGACTTTTTCTTACAAAATTTCTATGATACTAGTCGAATTCAAAATTATCGTCCTCCTAATTATTCAAATCCTCTAAATAATCCAATATCTGCCTTTGATGAGAAAAATTTA